>Ga0172372_10000200_pt1 | contig 93036 bp, 79 predicted proteins | sample LakKiv5m_2_FD_114544 | JGI IMG/M metagenome (GOLD analysis project Ga0172372, IMG submission 114544) | Freshwater microbial communities from Kabuno Bay, South-Kivu, Congo - kab_092012_9.5m | ecosystem: Environmental > Aquatic > Freshwater > Lake | place: Democratic Republic of the Congo... | reverse complement strand
TCTGAACATACTTTATCAACCTGCTATTTGGCATATAGACAATAACTATTATATTTGTTGGATATCATTAGAGCTTATGTTGCGTTATTCAGTAGTACTATTGCTGTTGGTAGCTTTGGGAATATCCTGTTCTGAAACACAGGAGGGGGCTGACATTATTTCATTTAACACGCACATTCGCCCGATACTTTCTGACAAGTGCTTTAAGTGTCACGGGCCGGATGAAAAAAAGCGAATTTCAGGATATCGCCTGGATACAGAAGAAGGTGCATTTGCCCTGCTGAAGGATAAAACAGATCAATATGGCATTGTCGCCGGGCATCCGGAAATATCAGATGTTTTTCTTCGTATAACTTCTGATAATCCGGATTACATGATGCCTCCGCCAGAAGAAAATCTGGCGCTGACAAAGGCAGAAGCCGACCTTATTGGCAAATGGATAAAACAGGGTGCACGATATGAGCCTCACTGGTCATTCATCCCCTTAAAAGCCGTCAAAATACCTGTCGTAGATAGCGACTGGGCATCCGGCACCATTGATTACTTCATACTTGAAAAATTAAAGTCACAGGGACTGAAACCATCCGGCCCGGAAGATAAGGAAAGGCTTTTGAGAAGGGTTATGCATGATCTGACTGGTATCCCCCCTTCACTTCAGATGCAGCATGATTTTTTACGGGATCAATCACCGGAAGCCTATGAAAAAATAGTTGACAACGCCTTGGCTAGCCCTCATTATGGTGAAAAAATGGCGGTCATGTGGATGGATATTGCCCGATATGCAGATAGTCACGGGTATCAGGACGACGGTTTGCGTACCATGTGGCCATGGCGTGACTGGGTTATTCATGCTTTCAATAAAAATTACAGCTACAAAAAATTTGTTACCTGGCAACTTGCAGGAGACTTGCTCCCCCAAAAAAACAAGGAAAGCATTCTGGCCACAGGATTTAACAGAAACCATAAAATAACCCAGGAAGGTGGTGTGATTGATGAAGAATACCGGGTTGAATACGTCACAGACAGAACCAACACCTTTGGAAAAGGATTGCTGGCTATGACATTTGAATGTGCCAAGTGCCACGACCATAAATACGATCCTATTTCGCAAAAATCATACTTCGGAACATTTGCTTTTTTCAATCAGGTCAATGAAAAAGGATTGTACGGAGACATTTCCATCGCCTCTCTTGCAGACCCTCCCTATATGACCATTACAAAAAAGGACAGGGATGGCATTCTATCTTTTATCAGCAAACTCGATACCGGTGATGTTCGAGTGATGATCATGAAGGATAGTGCGGTGGTAAGACCCACTCATATTCTGGAGCGCGGCGTGTATGACGCAAAAGGAACCTTGGTATCACATAGCACCCCTGAGGCCATTTTACCCTTTGATACTTCAAAATATACAAAAAACAGGCTTGGATTAGCCAAATGGATGTTTGATGAAAAAAATCCACTTACCGCCCGTGTATTTGTCAACCTGGTCTGGCAATCCTTTTTTGGACGCGGTATAGTAAGAACATCCGGAGATTTTGGCTTACAGGGTGATTTGCCTTCGCATCCGGAGCTGATTGACTGGCTTGCCTATGATTTTATGAAACACGACTGGAACATCAAACGTCTGGTAAAGCAGATTGTCATGTCTTCCACATACAGACAAAGCAGTCAGATAAAGAAAGATCATCTGGCAAAAGACCCGGAAAATATTTTTCTGTCCAGAGGACCACGCTATAAATTATCTGCTGAGCTATTATATGACCATGTTCTCGCCACAAGCGGCTTATTAAACAAATCTGTCGGAGGACCAAGTGTAAAGCCATATCAACCCAGAGGCCTGTGGGAAAGTGCAACCTCAGGAAGAGGGCAGCTCGCCACGTATGTCCAGGACATGGGAGACAAAGTTTACAGACGAGGATTGTACCATTTTATAAAACGCACCGTTCCGCCACCTTCCATGCTTATTTTTGACGCCTCCAACAGAGATCAGTGTGAAATAAACCGGGTAAATACCAATACCCCACTTCAATCGCTCGTGTTGCTCAACGACCCCCGAGTGGCAGAAGCTTCTGCATTTCTTGCAGATCAGGTACATCGCCAAAATACCGACATCAGTGAAAAAATTGAAAATTCATTTCGCACTATAGTATGCCGGAAGCCAAAACCAAATGAAATATCTAAAATAACTTCCTATTATAACGATATAAAAAAATCGCTATCTTCGGAAAAAGCAAAAAAGCTGCTGCAATCAGCTGCCCCGGATCTAAAAATTTCCAATTCTGTGGAAACTGCAGCATTGATGCAAACCATCCATCTCATTTATAATCTTGAAGAAACAGCCATGCGATGAGTAATCCTTTTTTTGAAAACAGAATGAATGTCAACAGGAGATATTTCCTTGGCAAACTGAGTGTTGGCCTGGGCAGTCTGGCATTAGGATCATTAATGATTAAGGATTTATTTGAAGGAGATACAGCATCAATTTCTCCCCTCCCCCTGGGATTGCCTCATTTTGCACCAAAAGCCAAGCGCATTATCTACTTGTTTCAAAACGGAGCTCCGTCTCAGCTGGAAACATTTGATTATAAACCGATGCTGCATAAAATGTACGGACAGGATCTTCCTGAATCTATCAGAAACGGACAGCGACTTACCGGCATGACTGCCAGTCAGGAAAGCTTTCCGCTGGTAGGTTCCTATTTTCCATTTCATCAGCATGGTCAATCCGGAACCTGGATAAGCGACCTTTTTCCCAATATGGCCAAAATCGTTGATGATATCTGCATCATAAAATCAATGCATACGGAAGCCATCAATCACGACCCTGCACTCACTTTTATGCAAACAGGGGCACAACAGGGCAACAGACCTAGTATGGGCTCCTGGCTGAGCTATGGCCTTGGATCTGAAAATCAAAATTTACCGGCATTTTGTGTATTGTTGTCCAAAGGAAAAGGAAATGGTCAGGGCGTTTATTCAAAACTCTGGACCAATGGATTTTTAGACAGCCAGCATCAGGGCGTGCAGTTCAGCAATAGTGAAGAACGCATTCTGTATCTCAATAATCTGGAGGGCGTGTCCTCTCAGGAGCGTCGCAAAATGCTTGACCACCTCAACGCCCTGAACGAAATGAGTTTTGATGATGTGGGTGATCCGGAGATTAAAAGTAAAATTGAGCAGTACGAACTGGCTTACCGGATGCAGACTGCTGTTCCTGAAATAACGGATCTCTCCAAAGAATCTGATGCCACTATTAAATTGTATGGTCCTGATTGCCTGATTCCGGGCACTTATGCCAGCAATTGCCTGCTGGCAAGAAAACTCTCTGAATCAGGAGTAAGATTTGTACAACTGTACCATCAGGGTTGGGATCAGCACGTCAATCTCGCAGGAGAAATGCCTGGACAGGCCATGGACGTGGACCGGGCCTCTGCCGCATTAATTCAGGATTTGAAGCAAAGAGGGCTGCTTGATGAAACACTGGTGATATGGGGAGGTGAATTTGGACGAACAAATTATTGCCAAGGCCCTCTATCGGCAAATGCCTATGGTCGGGACCACCATCCACGGGCTTACAGCATCTGGATGGCAGGTGGCGGTGTTAAGCCCGGGATGGTCTATGGAGAAACGGATGAATTTGGGTATAATATCATTGAAAATCCGGTGCACGTTAATGATTTTCATGCCACAGTTTTAAACCTGATGGGACTAGACCATGAAAAACTAATATACAAACACCTGGGCAGAAGGTATCGTCTTACGGATGTTGCCGGTAAAGTCATTCGGGATATCATGGTGTAAAAAAAAGTATTACTATTGCGCAGAAAATGTGGCCGTATCATTCGGGCTATAGTTTTAAATAATGTAAGATGAATGTACATCTATCGAAAATACAGGAACAACTAAATTTCGGACTATTGTGTGTACTCCTGCTGCTGTATGTATTTTCGGCTTATATACGAACGGATACATTGAGTTTAATGTTGGGAAGAACACATCCTCTATGGTTACATCTTCCCATTGGCATACTTGCCGCAGTGATGATAGCTTATTTTAGTCTGGAAAGGCCTAGCAGTCACGTTTTAATAAAGACATTATTAAACTGGACAGCAACTACTGCATTAATTTCGGCTATTGCAGGTATGATGCTCGCAGCAGAACCCAATGCTTACCAGGTTGAAACTATTCAATGGCATAAGCATGCAGGTACTGCATTTGCTGTACTTTGCTATGTCTTGTCCCCAGCTTACCGGCACTCAGCAGGCGCGATTTTTAACATACTGCTTTTACTTACTGCTATTGCTGTAATAATCACTGGGCATCTGGGTGGCATCATTACGCATGGCGAACAATTTCTGGTGCCGGACCCAACCCCGGAAGCCAGCCAGTATTCTGAAAATACAGGTGTAAAAGGGGTTTATGAAACTGCCGTATTGCCCGTACTACAGTCAAAATGTACCGGATGTCATAATGAAAAAAAGACCAAAGGCAACCTGAACATGGCCGATACGCTTTCTTTTTTAAAGGGCGGGAAAAACGGACCTGCCATCGTTTGGGGAAAGCCTGATGAAAGTCTTTTATGGAAGCGCATCCACCTCCACCCCGAGGATGAATATCATATGCCTCCAAAAGAGCGATCCCAGCTTAATGATCAGGAGATTGATATACTCTCATCCTGGATAAAAGAATGTAATAGTTTTTTAACATCTGCTACAAAAATCAGTAAAGAAAGCAAACTACAAAAATATTTAAATACCGGTGAAGATCAAATAACGCGGGAATATTCTTTTTTGTCAGCTGATCCAAAAATACTGCAATCATTAAATACGCCCTACAGAAACATAAGACCCGAATTTACGGGTAGTCCAGCACTGTCAGCTTCCTACTTCCTGGCTTCATATTATACAACAAAGCGACTTGAAGAAATTTTGCAGGTCAAAGCCCAGCTAACCTCCCTGAATCTTTCCGGCATGCCGGTTACAGATAAAGATCTGGATATTATTGCAAAATGTCAGGAAATAACAAAACTCCAATTGAACCGAACACTGATAACAAGCCAGGGACTGATCAAATTAAAATCGTTATCCAGGCTGGAAAGTTTATCTATATCCGGTACTGCCTGCGATAAAAATGCAGAACAATTATGGTCATCCTTGCCTCATCTCAGCGTGGTATATGCTGGTGAAACAGCTATTTCACAAAAAGATATTGATAAGTGGAAAAGTGTTTTCCCGCGTATAAAATTTGAAACAAATGTCCTGGCAACCGACAAAATAAAATTATCTGCACCCATACTTGTCAATGAAAAATCCGTCCTTAAAGCCGGCGAACCCATTGCCCTGAAGCACCATATCAAGGGTACAACGATATATTACACAACAGACGGATCTATCCCTGACACTTCAAGCAGTCCTACATATAAAAAACCATTTACCATAAATGGATCCTGTGACATAAGAGCTGTAGCTTTAAAACCTGGCTGGCTGCCCAGTGATACAGCCCGATATTCCGTCTTTGAAAAAGGTGTGCCTCCTGTGGCCTGTAAACTCATTTCAACACCCAGTTCACAATACCAGGGACTCCTGGAAAAAACATTCACCAATGGTGAACTGGCTCCGGCTGCCAACCTGAGAGATCAAAACTGGATTGCATACAGGGATAAACCTTTTATCGGTCTTTTTTCTTATCAAAAATCTACTCCGGTTAGAAAAATATCACTATCCTATGCAATGCAGATACCTCAGTATGTATTCCCCCCTGTGTCTGTAAAAATATTAGCAGGCAACAATCCTCAACAATTAAAAGTAATCGGATTTAAAAAATTACCGGTGACGGGACCTCATGTCAAGGACCAGGTTTCGTCGCAGGTAGTTCATATAGAACTGGACTCCACCCCTTATAAATTCTACCGGATTGAAGCCTTTAATCTTCCTGAGATTCCCGGCTGGCATCCCGGAAAAGGAGAAAAAGGATGGCTGTTTATTGACGAGGTGTTTTTTTATACGGATTGAATTTAGCACCCATAATAAAATCAGAACCCTGCGCTAAAGTACAAGAAGCAATTTCTATCAGATACGCATACTGACATAAAAAGAACATCGGATGGCAGCGTTAAATATTCGCGAGCATAATACTTATAGATTAGCTACAAACCTTGTACTGGGGATCTCTGTGACTTTATCCCTGATCCAACTTTTTTCAGGCAGAAGTCTGTGGATGGATGAGGCTTTCTTAGGCTTAAATATAGCTGAAAAGTCATATTTTGGATTGATGCAGCATCTTGATCATGCACAGGTTGCCCCTCCCCTGTTTTTGCTTATTGAAAATTTTTCTTTACCATAATTCCGGAACCTGATATTGCCTTAAGATTTTTTCCACTTTTGAGCTTTTGGGCTACCTTGTTCTTTTTTGAAAAAACAACAAACATATATATTCGTTCTTCAGCAGCCAGATTTGTAGCGGTATCACTAATTAGCCTCAGCGCCTATATGATATTTATGCCTGCGAAGTAAAACAATATATGACAGATACTGCTGTTACTTCCGGTATATTCACCTTTGTTTATCTGACAAATTCAAACCGGAAATTAAATCCTGGCTCATTGCTGTTTCGGGCATAGCCATACTTTTCATTTCGCATATTTCCGTAACAATTCTTTTTTCGGCTGGCGTATACTTATTTTTTGAAGGACTAAATAAAAAGGAATTTAAATCTTTAATATTGACAGGTGTCACGTGGGGAATTTGCTTTGCATTTATTTATATTCATTTTATTTATAATCATCCTACCAGAGCATTCATGCTTGATTTTTGGTCCAAACAGCCCGCTTTCATGCCTTTAAACCCTATATCAAGCGAATTTGCTCAATTTGCAATAAAACAGGCTGCGACTATATGATCATTAATTATTCCGAAACTTAAAGTCATCGGGAGAATAATTCTTCCAATGCTGATGGTCGCAGGAATTATTGCATTAATTAAAAACCTCACCTGGGATAAAAGTCACAATCTCCTTCTAATCCCCGTTATTTTACACTTAGTCCTTTCTTCACTAAAATTATACCCTTTTGATGCCCAGCTATATTTATACACCATTCCTACTTTTATTATTTTCATCGGCAAAGGATGGGAGTTTATTCAAACCACATCTGGCAAATACAATCCTAAAGCATGGACATTGTCAGTTTTAATTTTTCCCATATTGTCGCTTGCAGGCTTATATTTACATGGATTTCCCATTAAGAAAAACGAATTAAAACCATTACTGCACTATTATCAGGCAAATGCAAAATCAGATGAAGGACTTTATGTTAGTGTTGGCGCACGGCATATCGTACAGTATTATCATCAAACCGGATATTTCAGTCCGAAAGGCAAATATTAACTGAGCAAAATGGACTGGGATATCCCTGTCAGTCAGCGGGTAGAAGAAATTGAGAAACTAGGAAAAAAAGTTTGGCTTATTTTTAATACTAGACATATAGATGACGCCAATGCTGTCACTTTGCGGCTATCTAAGCTTGGTTATAAGATGATGTATAAAAATGACAATAATTTCGGGTCTATTTATTTGTTTGATATGAACAAATCTGCCCGGTGAAAAAATCATATAGTGTAGGGACGCAATTGATTGCATGGTGATAAATGAAATTTATTTCATAGAAAATCTATTCATACCATACCAGAATTATTAGATAGAACTAAAAATTTGGCATAAAATCACGCTAAAATTTTTTTTTAATTAACTTATTTTATATTTTGTTCTGTAATATTATAATTATAAATTAATGCGTATATCCATTTTCTCAAAATTTTAATGCATAATTTTTTCATCATAAAATATTTTAATATGAATGCAAAAAATCTGATATTATCAAGTATAACTGGCAGTATTGTGTATTTTCTTCTCGGATGGCTGTTTTATGGTATTTTGTTCGCGGAGATTTACCCAGCCTCTGAATCACAAAATCTTCTATTTACTTATCTGGGATGCCTCACATTTTCTATTATGGTATCTTTTATTTTTTTGCAATGGGCGGGAATTTCGCAATTCAAAGCAGGAGCTGAAGGTGGTGGAATTATAGGTCTGCTTTATGGTACTGCCATGAATTTTTTCATGTATTCTTCCATGACACCAAATTACCAGAACATGGTTATGGATATCTCCATCAATGCCGTAAGCGGTGCTATTACCGGCGGTATCATGGCGATAGTCATAGCCAAATCCTCCAGTAAAGAAGCCTAATATCTGCACAAATTACAATAAAGCCAATTAATTAGTATACTTAATTTTTGCTATCAGAGATTTTAAACTGACATCATTCAAATCAAGCGTCAAATCAAATGTAGCCTCCAAATTTCGTTACTCCAAAAGTCATTGGATTTTATATCATTAGTATCGCGTGAATACACAAAAACAATTATTTGACAGGTTTAAAATAAGATGGTTCTTATTGCTTGCTACATTACTTTCACCTGTATTTTCCTTCAGTCTCCACGGGCAGGTTTTTAAAGTTGGTGCTTCAGCCAACACGATCAACCCGGAGAAGGACTCACTTTTTTTCGCCGGAGCGGAAAAAAACAGAAAGTTTATTGATACCGAGGACAATCTTTATGTCAAAGCAGTAGTAATAAGCAATGAGTCTGCGCATCTGGCCATACTTACCTTTGACTGTATAGGATTGATGTTTCCCGAACTTGAAAAAATCAGGCTTCGTGTACGTAGGCTAATTCCTGAATTTCCTGTTGAAAACATAGTCATTTCCTCGACACATACGCATACAGGACCTGATGTGGTTGGACTATGGGGAAAAGACATGCTTACAAGTGGCATCAATGACCTTTTTATGGAATCCCTGATAGAAAAGTCAACACAAACCATCCTGAATGCATGGCAAAACCGTACAATGTGCAATGTCTTTACAGCCGAAGGAAAAACAGGAGAAACATGGGTAAAGAATATTTCTGAACCGGAACTCATAGACCGAACAGTATCTGTGCTTCAGTTTAAAGATCCCACAGGCAAAAATATAGCAACCTTGACCAACTTTGCCTGCCATCCGACTATCCTGATAGGTGTCACCAAAGGGGGCAGCGCAGATTACGTCGCCGGTTATTATAAATATCTGGACTCGGTACATAGCGGAGTAAATCTATTCCTTCAGGGCGCTATTGGCGGCTGGGTACAACCGGAGGATGTTCCCAGAAGTTATGAAAATGCGATTAAATACGGAACAGAACTGGGAATGTATGTTCAAAAGATATTGCAGACGGCAAACTCAGACTATTCTTCAAAATTGAAAATAAGGGTTAAAAAAATATCACTACCGGTAAAAAACGAAGGATTCAGACAATTATCCAGGGCCGGCGTTATCAAGCGGACATTTAACGATTTTGTAGATTCAGAACTGGCTGTTTTCCAAATTGGAGATGCCATGTTTGCCACTCATCCCGGAGAAACTAGTCCAGCACTTAGCCTGTATACCAGAAAACTTATGAACAACAATGGACCAAAGTTTATACTCGGACTCGGAATGGATGCATTGGGCTATATTCTTAAACCGGTTTATTTCGTTCCAAAAAACAGCATCCCGCATAGTCCATATCTGGCATCTATGAGTATCGGCCCGGACACGTATCCTGAAATTGAAAAAAACCTGGAAGAAATACTAAATGGGTTCTAATTCCAAATATAATTATTCATCAGCACTACAAGAACCAATTGGCGCCCCTGGAGGAAGCGGCGGCGCTGAAGGCATTTTTGACTCTTTCACCTCCTGAGCACTCATGGACAATATAAACCTGATATAAGATTCATGTACTACATCCTGCTCCCCTTTATCAAAGGCGGCAGCCAAAGATTTTTGCTTAATTGCTGAAAACCTGTCAATGGCATAGGATGTGTGCGCTCTCAGCGCATGGCTGCTGTTGTCCGCTACTGAAAGTGATTTCAACCTGGAAACGTACAGGATTTCGGCAGTTTTGCGAACCTTATCCCGGTATCTGCCGGAGCAAAGTTGACTGCTGAGGAGGTCAAAATAATTTTCAAGATGATTCTGATTGAGCAATCTTCCAAGTCTTTCAGGTTGCAACATCAGATCAATAATTTGACCTGCCGCACTTTCTATGGCAGCCTGCTCATCAAAGGTAGGTGAAGTATTGGTGGCGAAACTTTCGCGGCTACGCTTAAAACCTGAGGCCGGGGGAAATAGTATTTCACTCACATGACCAGGTATTCCAAGTGTTGATTCAGAAAACATATTCAATAGTTTTAGTGAAGCATTTTTTTGCCTTTCCCATGTAACAGGCTCTAATTTGGCAGGCTTGCCAAACCCTTTGACTGCATAAGTATAATCGACGCCTCCAATGACCTTGGATACTGCTTCAACCTGATATCTGTGCATAAAGTATAACGGGACAAATATTTTCTCCAGCTCGGAAAGCGGCGTACCTGCAGGAATTGTTGACATTCCAAACCGGCCAATAGCATTATTTCGAAGTATTAACAGGCGATCGAGTTCATCTTCAGGATTTTTGCCATTATCCCACAGATGATTGACCGTTGAGGCGCTTCCCGCTCCACGTGCATCTTCATCAGTGAGATATAAAAGACCAAGTCTTTGATTTTCCTCAATTAAATTTTTAAGCAAATCCGACTCTGTCTTCCCATTTTCGACAGGCATATAGCCATACATAATAGCTCTTTTATCCCAAATTCCAATTTTGTCATCATAAACATTTGAAAAATCAGGCATTCCTTCCACGTTTTCCATAACCAGGGGGTGCGGGTAGTCCATGACGGAAGCCCGATCATTTACGCTGGCAGCAAAATTATGGGCCAACCCCAGCGTATGGCCTATTTCGTGAGCAGAAAGTTGCTTCAGCCTGTTTAATGACATATCCATAAGCAACTTGTGATTTTCATCGTTTTTCTCATAAGGCGACGCAATACCCTGAGCAATCATAAAATCCTGGCGAACGCGCAAGGATCCGAGAGAAACATGCCCTTTGATGATTTCTCCTGTTCGGGGATCTGTAATGCTTGAACCATAGGACCATCCTCTGGTACTCCTGTGCACCCATTGTATCATATTATACCTGACATCCAGTGGATGAGCTCCTTCAGGAAGCACCCTAATGTCAAATGCATTGCTAAACCCGGCAGCTTCAAATGCCTGTGCCCACCATTTACCTCCTTCCATCAAAGCAGACTTAATGGGTTCAGGGCAGCCCGGATCAAGATAATAAATAATAGGCTCTACAGGATCACTCACCTTGGCAAGCGGGTTTTTCTTAACAAGTCTGTGTCTTCGGATAAACTTTTTTTCGATAGGTGAATACACCGGAGTGGCATAGTCAAAATAGCTGATATAGAAGTAACCGCACTCGGGATGAAAAACCCTTGGCGCATACTGATTATCAGGTAATTTTATAAAGGATACATGCTGCCGTAAAGAAACATACTCCGGCGATGGCGTTACTCCTTTTATCCAATTGCCTGCAGGCTCACCCGTGAACGTAAGTACCGATTCAAACTCCACATTTTCGGGAAATGCGTGGATATTGTCAAAAAAAAGTGCTGATTTTTGTTTGTCCAGCTTATATGTCCCCTGCTTTGATTCTCTTAGTTGAAATGCTACCTGATTGAGATCCTCCAGCAATAACGGAGCAATGTCTATAAAGTATGTACTACCCTCTTTTTTCTCAATTTTGGCGCCGTAAATGACCGATTTGGCAAAAGCCTCCTCCACAGCCCGCACTTCACTTACATTTTCTGATATTGCCCTGTAATCGAGATTCGGCTGCACTAACAATATTTTATCACCATGTTTTTCAAACCGGACGATCCTTACATCCTGCAGTTTCCCGCGGTCAATACCAATATCATTGGAACCAACGCCTGTTCCAAAGGCATTGACCATTAAAAAATCTGCTTTCAAAACTGGAACCTCAAGCAACATTTTACCGGAAGTCTCGTCATAAGAAAACTTATAAAAACCATCATATTGCTGAGCTGAAAGCCATGAATAGCAAGATACAATCAGAGCAATGACCTTAAAGGATTTAAACATAGACTATGAATTTGACACTAAAAATAATAAATTATCAGAATCTGAGATGAAAGGTAATTTCCAAAGACCTGAATTCAGGAAATATCAAACTAAATTAAATATACAAACCTCTTTTCGTCCAGACAGCAAATTATCAACAACTGTAATAATGATTAATGACTTATAAAAGTTATACCACCAATATCACATTTTATCCAGAATTCCGAACCGAAATCAAGAATCACGCAGTATATTTATTGTGTTGTGGAAAATTTGATAAATCTTACAGATTCATTCCCAAAAATACGAAAGGCATTAAAATTGAAAAAAATCGTTATTTTTGAAAGTATATTTCCTTTAAGGACACATTTATGGTATAAATAAAAAATATTTGATGACGGCATGTTAACAAGTCTGGAAGTAAGGAAACGTTTGTATTGAAACCTATGCATACATGGAAAAAACAAAAGCAGATAAAAATAAAGGAGTCTGTTCACTAAAAAACATCTCGTACATAGTTCTGCCTATATTTCTGTTATCCGCTAGTCAACAACTTTCGGGAGCCATTATTTTTTCGGACACAAAAGGACAAATGGGCAAGACGGAGCTGATGCTTATGTTCCGTGAGGCACATCAAATTTACCGTTCTAGTTTTTCAAGAAAGCTTGATGGTAGTTATTATCACATCATACATGCAAAAAACGACCTGTTTATGTTTAAAAGTGGATTTTTTGAGGTTTACCATTGGCAAAATTCAAAATGGAAGCTGATAAGTCAAAATCGAAAAGGAGGATACAATTATGGCAGCAGAAATTTTGCATGGAATGGCCGGATCTTTTCTTACGGGGGATACGGTTATTGGGTAAATCACGGTGATCTGATCGAATTTGACACCAATTCCGGAACCTGGAATAAAATTGAATTAAACAAAACGCTCCCCACTGGTCCAAGCTACGTAACAGAATATGGGTTTAACGTATTATCAGATTCCTGTTATGAAGTGCATCTTGCAAATAAGACTGTCCATGTATACCCCATCGATTTGCCCATGGATTTTAATATTGGAGAATTATGGTCAAGTGCCAAGTCGGAGAGCTCCAACTGGACCTGGCTATTGCAGGGAGGAGAGAATTTGTTTCACCATAAAAAGGAAAACACGTTTTATTATTCAAATGTAAGCACCCAAGGACATGAAAATAAGCGTTTTATCGGAGAAGGTGAAATGTTTCAATTTAAAAATGACTCCCTTATAAAATGGTCTGCTGACGGAAAAATCACAGGGACACTGAAGATCGACGATATGGTAAAACATTACAAGAGATGTTCCATCCATGATCCGGACAAGTGGACTAAATATACATCGGCCTATCTAGGCCTTGGACTGGGAGCGATTATTATTATAAGTATTTGGGCGTCATGGCGTCGAAGAAAAAGTTTTAAAGAACAAAAATGGCAAAACAGCTTTATTACAACAATTCTCAATGCAAAAAATACCGTTCTGAATACAGAACAGCTTGATACCATCATTGGCGTAGCAGGTATTTTACCACTGGAATATCGAAAATACAGAAGATCGAGAATTGTACATGATATTAATGCCGAGTTCAGAAAGAAAAACGGATACGATCTGATCACCAGAGATAAAGATCCTGAAGATGGTCGGAAGTACTTGTATAAAATAGACCATACTTGAGGACTTGAAATGACAAATAAATAACCCGGGATTCAGGATAAACTATGAAGGAGTTGAAGATCAGAATAAACATCTATCTGTAATTGCCGTCATTCAGGTATTCTCCGTAAAATACACCAAAAACCTTGACTTAAAGAGCAATGACAAAAATTCATGGTATTGGCGTGACAATTTTACCAAATCTGAATCATACCAAAATAACTAAACTTAACTAATAAGGCATTGAAAGGAATGTCATGAAAATGTACAAATCTAAACATAGCTATATTATCCCCCAAAATGTGTTGTATGTTATACATGTTAATGGTGTTTGTGTGAAAAATTCAAAATTTTAATGATGAATATGACAGGTCTGTGGAATAATTTATGTTCACTTTTGACTTTATGCATAACAGCCATAAGTCTGGAGGCTCAGATTTTTTATCACGACACACCTCCATTGCTCGAAAAAATACAAATTGATAGCTTTATTTTAGAAACGCGTGATTTATCAGACTCGCTCAAACAGGAATTTTATAAAATTGGGCGGATTGATTTGTTTGAAATTAAAAACAGGGTACATGCCATACCAGATGGGTATTTTGATGTATTTACAAGAACGCATAATCATTGGAAAAATCAATACAAAGGTTTATTTGGGGAGTATAATTTTGGTTCAGTGAAGCTTGTAATCGACCAAAAAATATATTCTTATGGAGGCTCCGGATACTGGCGGTCTGTTCATTCTATCATCGGGTTTTTATCCGAAAAAGGAGAATGGGAGCTTATAAAATTTGCGGAAGATCTGCCCGATGGAATTGCCTATGAATATGACCAAAAAATACACATTTTTGGTCTTCAAAAATCAGCACTTGTAAATCTCCGTTCAGGGCAATATGAAATACTGTCAAAAGATTCCTTGCCGAATATAACCAGTGTCAACCTGAAACACTTTCTGGAAAATGATAAATGGTTGTTTACAAGAGATTCCGTCAATTTGTATCTCACCGAAAAGAAGCCAAACACCACCTATTTGATAAGTCTCAAAAACACGCCTTTCTACAAGGTTAATTCAGATGATTTCCTTCAAATTATGGCAGATTCTGTCGTTATTTACAAAAATAATGGCGTGATTCAAACCTTTATTCCGGAACGTGTTATAAAAACAGCAATTTTATTGAAAAATGAGAACCGCCATATTTTTATAATATTATCACTGATTCTTTTTTTAATAGTACTGCTCAGCGTACTTTGGAGATATAACCGGGTCAAATTTTCAGAAAAAAACCTGGTTGAAAATGACTTAAGGCAAAAATACAAGGACGGTACCATTGCAGCAATATTGCCCTACAGAGGAAATGTCATAGATTATAAGCTTTTGGATGCACTTTTGGGAATAGATACAGAGACACATCCGGATACGAAAAAATATAAACGTGCGCAATTGATCAAGGAAATCAACGATACATTTTGGGCAGAAACCAATCAAAAACTGATTATTCGGGAAAGGGGAAGTGAAGATGGAAGAAAATATATGTACAGAATCAATTAAAGCAATACCTGCTTTCTGATTCTGCCTGTGAAGATCGTGTAAAAGATAAAGCCCTGATTGGCATGAGAAATAATCATTCTGTTTTGTGTGACTGCCTCACGATCATTTCAAATAAGGTTCAAAGTCTGATATAAAAAATATTTCCTTAAAATAAAAAAACCCCTGAAAATCAGAGGTTTATATTTAAAAATGTCGGGGCGGCAGGATTCGAACCTGCGACCCCCTGGTCCCAAACCAGGTGCGCTAACCGGACTGCGCTACGCCCCGAACTTTATCTTTAAAAAAATATTTCAATCCAACAGTAAAAGTTGAGCGGTGGAGGGGGGATTCGAACCCCCGGTACCGTTTCCAGTACGACAGTTTAGCAAACTGTTGGTTTAAGCCACTCACCCACCCCACCAAGGTGGAACAAGCAGACTCAACCAAAAAAGTCATGAACCTGCTTCTCTTCCTTATAGCTTTTCTGTAAAAGCGACGCAAAGATAATGTTATTCCTGAAAACTTAAAATAGTTGCTAAAAAAAATAGAAAAATTGATTGAGATAGCGCATTCACAGGAATAATTAAATTATATTTTTTTTTAACATACATATATAACATTTTAAATAAATTACACATTATGAATTTATTTAATATGTTATAATATTCTATTTTGGTATGTATTTTGATTTTAAGTATTTAGCATTCAACATTTTACAATTTAAGAATAATATTTATAAGTATATTTTTCGTCTATGATCATTCAAAAGATTTTCATTTTATTATTTCTGTTGTCGCAGGCTCCGGTGATGGCAAATGACAGCGCCCCCATCAATGATGATGAAAAATCGGCATTGGTGGAAGCAAGACAACGTGCAAAAGCCGAAGGAAAAATGCTGCTCATCAGATTTCATGCCCATTGGTGCACACCATGTGTATGGATGGAACAAACTTCATTTAAAGACCCCGAAATCCTGCATATTCTGGATAAAAACTACATTCACCTGATCGTTGATATCGAAGAGTCTGTCAGCTATGATCTCAAAAAGTTATACGAAATAAAATATTTGCCCACCATTTTGATTTTTGATACGGAAGGACAAATGCTGGAAAGAATCGAACAAACGCTGACGCCCAGAAAAATGAAAGACGTCCTCGAAAAACATACACTTTCTGTTTTTTATTTTTCTCAGATCAATCAAAAAAACACCTCACCAAAGGTTATTCAAAAGCAAATGACCGAAAACAGGAGTAACATCACATCCGGCAACAAGAATGAAATAAAATTGGTCAGGCTACAGGCAGGTGTATTCGAAAACTACCATAAAGTGGCAGATATGGTCGACATGCTGCGCCAGAAGAGCTCCTGCAGCATCCTTGTTCAAAATGCCCTCATGGGAGATAAAGTTGTTTTTAAAATCATACTTGGAGATTTTAATTCCAGCGAAGAAGCACTGCATGTAAAAGAAAAACTTTTAAAAGAAACCGGCATTGACTGCATTCTATTGACATAATCCGTAACTTCGGCACGCTGACCAATAACTGCTGTCGTGTCTACCGTATTACTCAGAAATATCAAACAAATTTCAGGGATTCTTCCTCCTGAAGCAGGATTTAAAAAAGGTATCAATATGAAAGAGCTATCCTCAATTCAGGATGCCTTCATACTTTTTGACAAGCAAATCATAGATTTTGGACCTATGACGTATTGTCCTGAAAATGCAGATACCATTATTGATGCAACAGGCAAATATGTCCTTCCGGCATGGTGTGACAGTCATACTCATATTGTTTTTGCCGGAAGCCGGGAGAAAGAATTCCGCATGCGTCTGCAGGGACATACTTACGAAGAGATTGCTGCTAATGGTGGAGGTATCTTAAATTCTGCTGATAGATTGCAGAAAACGCCTCATGAAATCCTCCTTGAAAGTGCACTTCAAAGACTCCAGGAGGTGAGTAAAACAGGTACTGGAGCCATTGAAATCAAGAGCGGTTATGGCTTAACTACAGAGAGTGAAATAAAGATCCTGCGCGTTATTCGGGATCTTAAAAACCTGTCTCCTGTACTTATAGAAAGTACTTTTCTCGGAGCACATGCTATTCCTGCAGCCTTTAAAGACAATCGCCGGGGCTATATCGATCAGATTATATACGATATGCTACCCCTGATTGCAGAAGAACAACTGGCAGATTATATTGACGTATTCTGTGATACAGGATTTTTCACTCCGCAAGAAACAGATCAAATCCTGGAGGCTGGTTCAAAATATGGGCTAAAGCCAAAAATTCATGCCAATGAACTGGCCATCAGCGGAGGAGTGCAGGCTGGAATCCGAAACCATGCTGTTTCCGTAGACCATCTTGAACGCATCGGGGATGAAGAAATAGCTGCATTGCGCAAAAGTGATACAATTCCTACTCTACTTCCCAACGTATCCTTTTTTCTGAATATACCTTATGCACCGGCAAGAAAAATGATAGATGCGGGCCTGGGAATTGCACTGGCAAGCGACTATAATCCAGGCTCAAGTCCCTCCGGAAATATACCGCTTCTGCTATCCATTGCCTGCCATCAGATGAAACTCTGGCCGGAGGAAGCTCTCAACGCTGTAACCATCAATGGGGCATGCGCCATGGAATCACAACAAATTACAGGCAGTATCACAAAAGGTAAAGTCGCCAACCTTATACTCACTGACCCCATTCCAGATCTTTCCTACATGATCTATGCTTTTGGCAAAACACATATTGATAAGGTCTGGATAAGTGGTCAGTCCGTTTAAACACTTTTACAATTCCGCAAAAAATGTTTTTACATGGATTGCATCTGCAGGTTTCATCTTCCCTGCCAGAATCAGTCTGATTTCCCGTCGCCTTATAGCACTTTCAAACAATCGATTTTCCTCATTGCTTACGGGTATTACCTGCGGAACCGCAATTGGTTTGCGTGAAATTTTATCCACGGCTACAAATGAAAAATATGCATGATTGCATTGCCGGGGATTGGAGCCCGGCATTTCGTTGGCATACACTTCTACATAAACCTCCACAGAAGTATTAAAAGCTCGCGTTACCTTTGCAGTCAGCGTAATGACATCACCAAGATGTATTGGCTGATGAAAAGATATATGGTCCACTGATGCTGTCACCACATGACATTCACAATGTCTAGATGCACAAATTGCGCTTGCAATATCCATCCATCTCATCAGATAACCACCCATCAGATTACCCAAGGGGTTAGTATCATTGGGCATAATCAATTCCGTCATTACGGTTTCAGAATCCTTTACTAATTTCTGCCTGGTAGCCATTTTTGTATATTTTTAAAAAACTCACAATTTAATAATGAAAAAATGATGGTTTTGGTTTAATGTCTATTGTCTATACATTATTAACAAAGTGGCTACTTTTATCCACAAAGTGTTTTATATTGAGCTCAGAAAGGTCTGATTATATAAATCGCTGCAATATTCTATTGCAAATCATTAATAAATTAATTACAATAATCACAGTTCAGATCACCATGTCAGGAGGTTGGAGAATGGGAATTGGGAGATATTAATTTTAAGACCCGGACTCTTGTCCTGGTTGAGAAGGTTTAGAAGGTTGAGATTTATTGTTGAGTTGTTGAGGGTATTGTCTTTACCTCAATTAATTTAACTTATAAAATCCGGCATTTTTTGTTGACCTGGGACCTAAGTCCTTTCTTTGTTGACCTGGGACCTATGACCTAGGTCCTAGGATATTTTAAGGTATGGGAATTGGGAGATATTAATGTCTAAAAATCAATCATTTACAAAATTCCGGCCTTTTTTATTTCAGTTTAATCCGACGTCATGTACAGCGATAGCTGCCGAAGGACCGGATTTGCGTACGTCGGACAAAGCACCCAAAACATCAGAATCATTACTAACCATCAATAGTGCAATAAAACCAAATAAGCACCATACTACCGGCGGAGGTAGCAAGAAGGTCCGGGAGGCAGCGGTGCGAAGCAATCGCCTTACAGGACGTCTTGATTTTTTTGATACTTTTTTGATCAAGCAAAAAAGTATGACAGGGATGATATAAGATAAAATCTAGATTTACTTCAAAAGACTGAATGAGAACACAAACGCTCATCATTTAAATAAATGAAATTTAAAACTAAAGCTTCAGCTATAGGAAAAAAAGTAAGGATATCAATAAATAAAGTAACCATTAGGTGCCCCAAAACTTATTTTATTAAAATTAAATTTAAAACTTCCCTCCCCTGCCTCAAGCAAAAAAGTATGGAAGGAATGATATAAGATCAGATTCTGGTCTACAACAAAAGCTCGAATGAGAACACAAACGCTCATCATTTAAATAAATAAAATTTATAACTCAAGCTTCAGCTGGAGGAAAAAAAGTAAGAATATCAGGGACTGTCCAATATTTTGTATATGGCATTGATGGAATGAGTTTATCCACTGATGTGTGGAAGAAAGTGCAGACCAAAGCAAACCGTGAATTTTAAATGTATTCAAAACCAAATGCACCCCCAAAGTGAATTTTTAATTTTTCAGCTACTTCATCCCAGCTTACTTCCCCGTTAATCTCCTTGCTGATGGATGTAACCGTCTTATTGCCTTCCTGAATTCCGCAAGGTATAATACCTCCGAAATAAGACAGATCTGTCGACACATTCAGTGCAAATCCATGCAGCGTGACCCAACGGGACAAGTGCACTCCAATAGCACAGATCTTGCGCTGGCCCCGAGCATCCTCTACCCACACGCCAGTAAAGCCGTCAATTCTTTTTCCTTCTATCCCATATTCTTCAAGAACACTGATAATTACTTCCTCCAGCAACCTTACATACTTATGGACATCTGTAAAAAAACATTCCAGATCGAGTATTGGATATCCTGTTACCTGACCAGGTCCATGAAAAGTTATATCCCCACCCCTGTTGATTTTAAAATATTCCACTTGTTTAGCTTCCCTGTCTGAGTGATTCATAAGCAGGTGACTATCGTCTCCGCTCTTGCCAAGGGTATAAACAGGCGAATGTTCACAAAACAGCAAATGATGAATTGTTTTACTAAAATCAGGCTTTAAAACGCCCTTTTTAGCCTCTATCAACTGTTTATGAAGCAACGTCTGATAATCCCAGGCCTCCTGATATGAACCGGTCCGGAGGGTGTCGAATTTTACTTTTTTGCTGTATCCTGTCTCCAAAGACCTCAATTGCTGTTCTGACAATGAATTTTCATCAATAATTGGCATAAAATTTCCTATATTTGCATAAAGCATACAATGATTATGGCAAAATACAATATACTAACAATCATATATTTACTAAGTTTTAACATCCTTTTATCACAGACCCATGTTATGCCCAATTTTACTGTCACGGACACTGATGGGCAGGTGCACAGACTATATGAAGACCACCTCAATCAGAATAAGACTGTCGTACTAAAATTCTTTTTTACCACTTGTCCACCCTGTCAGGCAATATCTCCATGGTTTCAAAGCAAGTATTCAGAATGGGGAAATGGTCAGCATGATGTCCGCTTTCTGGAATTGAGCACGCTGACAACTGACACCAATACAAAAATCAGAAATTTTAAAAACACCTATGGCCTGACCATGCCTGCGGCAGGTGGTGAGGGCGGCTCAGTTCCCATTGTCAACACCTTTAAAACCGGCGCCTATGGTCCATGGTACGGAACTCCTTCATTTGCCGTTATCGGTCCTGATAAAAAACTTTATTATCCTGTATTTCAGGATGATCTTGATGAAATCATTACAGCAACCGGAGCAGAGAAGCCAGGTAATTTTGTCCCGGCTACGGTGTGGATCAATATGTCTTCCAATTTACCGGCGCTGCCTGAAGGGGACATCAAATTATTTCTAAAACCATCGGCCAGTAATACTCCTAAAATAGAAATCGTCAAAAATAGCAGCGGACTTTATTCCTTTGCCTATCCCACCGCAGCTTATCCCGAAATGGAAAATCCCGTGATTGTCATGGAAACAAATGCGGGAGCCTACCATGCAAGTATGAATTCCATCGATTTGCTGGATATCAGAAAGCACTTGTTGCTCATTAAATCACTCGATACTCCTGAAAAATTGATTGCCGCAGATATCAACGGAGACGGGCAGGTAAACACCAACGACCTGATCAATTTGCAAAAAGCTATCATTGGATTTATATCGCAATTTCCAAACGGGAGGAAAAGTTATGTCTCTGTGCCTTCAGAAGCGCCATTTACAACTACCCCAGGACAAACTACAGAGGTCGCCCTGAAAATAATCAAGATCGGCAATGTAAATTAGAGGATAGCCCCTTTTTTTAAAAAATCAGAATCAGTATAAGTAATTTTAAAAATACCATTAAATGGCCCTAGTAATCAGATCTTTGAAGTGTATGACATCCGGAATTTTTACCCTGATTTTAGCCCTGATGCTCAACGTTACCACTGTAAGCGTTGCTCAGCTTGGAAATGCCCTATATCTTGATGGTGACGGTGACTTCATGCGCGTAAAACATCATCAGGATTTTAATGTACTCGCAGGTAAAAGTCTGACCATTACCTGTCAAGTTAAAACCTCTGTAGTCGATGATTTCAGGCGCATTGTATCGAAAAGATCAGGAACCATGTCTACCAATCCGGGGTATGAAATGTTTATCAAATCCGGAACCGGAGAATTTGGTGTCAACCTCAGAATGTCCAATGGAGTGAACGCCGGACCTCCCTACTCTGCCGTCAAAATAAATGATGACAAATGGCATCATCTGGCCATGGTTATTGATGCTGACATGAAAAAAATTCAGACCTATATTGACGGTAGCTTGCAACAAACCGGAAGCAATGCTGCTATTGGCACCCAGGATGCCTACAACCTAACAGATATTCTGGTAGGTGCAGGCAGCGGTCCGGGATTTTTCTGGAATGGATGGATAGATGATGTTCGGATATACAGAAACGCGCTCACTGCAGATCAGATTACAAAAGACATCACTACTGCTCCTGATGCCGGAGTAACAAATCTTATCGCTGCATGGGACTTTGAAAAAATCGATGGTATTTTCGTCCAGGATACAAAATCAACACATCCGGGCACCCTGACGGAAGGGTGTAAAATTTTGCCGGTTGATCCGTTTACCATGCGTCTTCTGGAAGTTACGGATTATTATCCGGACGCACCCCTTGGAAAAAACAATGCTGATGAAAGGCTTGCCTCCGCAGTCATTAAAACGACAGGAGCAGTCAATCCATTGCTGCTTGACAGTCTTTGTTTTATAGTTTCCGGAAATATGAGCCCTGCTTCCCTGAAAGATTTACAGCTATATTATACTGGTTCCCAAAAAAGATTCAAAAAATCCTGGGCACAAAAAATAGCGTCAGGAAAAATATATGGAGATACCATTAAAGTTGGCCTTCAACATTATTTAAAAGAAGGTGACAATTATTTCTGGTTGACTACAGCCTTCGACAGCATTGCCCGGGAAGGTGATTCACTGGCATGCACTTTAACAGGTTATCGGTTTACAGGAAATGATTATGTGCCTTTTGAAACACAAAAGTCACCATGGGTAAGGCCACTTTTACTCGAACATCAATTGCTGTTTTCCGGAGGTGATTACCAGTCAGGGTCATACCGCATTCCTGCTATTGTAAGCCGAGGCGACACACTTGTCGTGGCTGCAGATGCCAGAATATTATCCAATGCAGATTTACCCAACAATATTGATTTGTATGCCAGAACAAGTTTTGACAAGGGAAAAACATGGACAGAACCTATTACCATTGCCAATTTTGGCAATGACGGTGCAAGTGATCCGGCGCTCGTTGCTGATCCTTTGACTGGAGATATTCTTTGTCTGTTTGCCTCCCATGCAGGCCTTTTTCAGTCAACACCATCACAAAAAATAAAATTCCAGGTAGCGCGCAGCAAGGATAATGGCCTTAGCTGGTCAGCACCTCAGGATTTTTCTGACGACATCTATCTTTCCGGGTGGTATGCGGCATGGATAGCATCCGGAAACGCACATGCTGCTGCCGACAGCCAATTATTTGCCGTTGCAGGAGTAAGAGAAAATGAAAGTACACGTATCAGTAATTTTTTAATTACCTCAAAAGATGGAGGTCAAAGCTGGGAAAGCATACCAGTTCAGGCAAATCCTGTTGGGGATGAAGCCAAAATAATCAGCCTTGAAACAGGAGAACTAATGATGCTGATCAGGGCACCTGGCAAACGAAAAGTTACATTCAGCAATGATAAAGGACAAAGCTGGAGCCCGGTAAAACTTGTTCCCGAACTTGTAGAACCGGGAGTGAACGGGGATTTGCTCAGATATACTTCATTATCTGCCGGGCAGGATAAAAACAGGATTCTATTTTCTATTCCAAACCACCCTACCCAAAGAAAAAATCTAACCCTGTTCATGAGCTATGATGAAGGAAAATCGTGGTCTGTGAAAAAAGTAATATACCCCGGCTTGGCTGCATATTCATCTCTTGCTATACTTAAAGATGGTAGTATTGGAATTTTTTATGAAAATGGCGAATATGAGAATTATGAACTTTACTTTGCACGGTTTTCACTGGATTGGTTTACAAACGGCGAGGATACTTTCGGACCACCATCGTATACTGACAATCCTGAAACAGATCTGATTGATCTGAGACTCATTCCAAATCCTGCCAATCAAACAGCAACCATACAGTACTCTTTGCCGGGTAAAATAACCGGAAAAGTAATCATTGATCTGATTTCACAGGATGGACGTATTGTTCAAAGCCAATTAACTGGTTCAGATACTGCTGATCATCCAGGGACTGCAACGATTGACATTAAAAATATGCATTCCGGAATCTACTACCTAAGACTTCGTGTCGGCAAGTACCAAAAAACGGAAAAACTCATCATTCAGCACTGATAGCAGCCATACTTTACTATGGCGGTGGGCTTATTGAGATTGCTCCACCATTTTGCCTGCATATCTTATGACGAAGTACAATACGGCTACCGCAATTAGGAAAAGTGATATATTTATCAATATTCCTCCTCCCAGAAATGATGACAATGCAACACAAATTACAGCTGTCAAACCCACGACAAGGGCATAAGGCATCTGTGTTTTTACGTGGTCAAGATGGTTGCAATCTGATGCCATGGAGCTCAAAATTGTAGTATCTGATATGGGCGAACAATGATCCCCCAGCACGGAAGCTGCCAGCACTGTAGCCACGACATTGTACAAAAACGGCCACATCGTTGCTTCATCCATTCCTGCAGACATACATACTCCGTAGGTTGCAGGAATGGCAATTGGATAAAGAATGGCCATTGTACTCCAGCTGGACCCAGTAGAAAATGATATCACCGCTGCCAGTACGAATATAATAGGAGGCATCCATACGGGATCAATTTTACCCTGTAAAGCCATGCTGATATATCCGGCTGTATGTAATTGTTTCGTTACCTCTGCCAGCGACCACGCTAAAACCAAAATGATCAGTGCAGAAAACATGGTTTTAAAGCCCTCCAGTACCCAGTGCATGGTTTGTTCGAGTTTCATGATACGTGCAGAAAGTGTCATTACTACGGCAGTAAGCAATCCTGACAAACTTGCCCAGATAAGCGCTACATAAGAATCTGAAGCTCCAATGACCAGTCCAAGTTTGTTAAAAAAACCTGTTTCATCAGGAGGAAGTAACAATTCCAGATTTGACCAGGTATAAGACCAGCTAAAACCAGTATTATCCACATTCAGCCTCGTAAACAATTGCGCAAAACCGGTCTGAAGCAACGCCAGTATTGTCACCAGTACTACCAGTATAACCGGAATACCGGCATTATACCACCTGGGCTTTGCATTTTTGACAGGATTGAGGTTTGCTGTATCTATTTTTTCATCGGTATCATCGTCATCGGGCTTTACTTTACCAAAATGGGCTCGTAATTCTGCTCGGTACATTGGACCAAAATCTCTTTTCATCAATATGATCATCAGCATAAAAACCAATGTCAAGATAGGATAAAATGCGTATGACAAAGAATTGAAAAATATAGTGTAGGGCGTTGCTTCGGCAGCAAAATCAAGGCCTGAAAATGCACTGTCGATATAGCCGAGTTCTGCCCCAATCCAGGTGGTTACAAAAGCAATGGATGCCACCGGCGCCGCCGTACTATCGACCAGATAAGAGAGTTTTTCTCGTGACACCTTAAACTTATCTGTCACCGGCCTCATAGCATTTCCTACGATAAGCGTATTGGCATAATCATCAAAAAATATGATGACACCCAAAAACCAGGTTGTAAACTGTACGCTTGTTTTTGTCGTGGCATAGGCCGAAAGTTTATCTACTACGCCTACCATTCCCCCGTTTTTTGAAATGACGGCGACCATTCCTCCAATCAAAAAAGAAAATACCAGTACTGAAATATGCCCGCTTTCAGAAAGGCTGTCTACCACATACACCGCAACAACGTCCCAGAATGACTTTAGCAAATAAAAAACGGAATCTATCCTGAATCCACCGGCAATAAAAGCCCCTGACCAGATTCCCAGAAAAAGAGAAATCAGGACTTCTTTAAAAATCAAGGCAAGGATTATAGCCAGCACAGGTGGTATGAGCGTCATCCACAATGGTATGTTGACTAGTCTGTACTCCCCGGGGGCATCAGATGAAATGTGGTAAAGCCGCTGGGCAGCATCACTCTTGACATACACCAATCTGCCTCCTTCATCAAACTTTTCGGAAATATTCACTCTGCCATTCAAGGATGACAGATAAACCATTTCCCCATTTATATTCACGCCAGCTACATCTGCATTATCAGACTTGAACCATAGCTGACCGCCCTCCCTATAAATTTGCAAATCGCTTATTTTTGTGGTATCTTTGTTTGATAAGGCTTCTGCATTGTTTGTAGTATCCTTTTCCAAATTGCTCTGACCTGAAGCCTTTCCATGCATTACAAAAATGAGTATACTCAGGATTAAAAATTGTTGGACATATTTCAAAACCATCATGTCATTATTTTTATTTAATTGGAATATGCTGGATTTTAAAGGCAATGTGCTCCATCAGACCAGGCAAACCGTGTTGTGATTTCCTTTTTTGTTTAGATAAGCACAAATTAAACAAATGGAAGGCGAAAAATAAATAAATTTAACTTATGAGGTTGCTTTTTTCTTTCTCATTTATCATGGCCGCTATTAGTGGATTTTGTCAAAACTTTGACAAGATACCCGTAACCTTTACTGAAAACGCCAATCCTCTGATTTATGCCACAGCCGGCGGCCTGAAAAACGGGCAATTCTCCAATATAGATATCAACAGGGATGGCGTCAAAGACTTACTCGTATTTGATCGGTCGGGTAATGTCGTCATGCCATTTATTCATTCCGGCGTACCGGGAGCTATTGACTACACTTATGCCCCCGAGTACCGGAGTATTTTTCCTGAACTAAAATCATGGGTGATACTCAACGATTTCAATAATGATGGTGTGGAAGATATTTTCACTTCCTCTACTGTCAAAAATATTCCGGGGTGTGCCGAGGTATGGCGCGGAAAAATAAAAAATGGGAAGTTGACCTTTGAATTTATGCCTTTCAATTATGGTATCCGCGACATTCTTATGATACCTTCCGGATCTTCGTTTACCAATATTTATATAAGCAACTATGATATACCTGCTATTGGTGATGCAGATGGTGACGGGGATACGGATATATTAAGCTTTGATCCCAATGGCAGTTACCTCACCTTCTATGAAAACAGGGCCAAAGATGAAAACCTCGGAAATGACACCCTAAAATACGTAAGAAATTCGTTTTGCTGGGGAGGCTTTTATGAAAATGATTTTTCATCAGAATTGAAGCTTTCAGTACAAAAAGGCGACTGCGCACCTCCTCTCACCGGCAACGGAGATACAGGAGTACGGCATTCAGGCAGTACTTCTACCCTTCTGGACATTGATGGCGATAACGATATGGATCTGCTATTAGGAGATTTGTCCAGTGAAAAGCTGGCTTTACTCGTAAACGGAGGTGACCAAAAAGTTGCCTGGATTACCCAGACAGATAATCATTTTCCTGCGTATGACACCCCGGCAAATATTCGCATTTTCCTGTCCTCCTTTTATGTAGATGTCAATCATGATGGCAAAAGGGACCTTCTGGTGACAACCAATGAAGAAAATGATGCTGAAAACAAAGATCATGTTTGGCTGTACCTCAATATTGGAACGGATAAAGCACCATTATTCAGGCTGCATACCAAAAATTTTCTGGTAGATCAGATGGTTTCTATGGGGCAAGGGTCTCATCCTTGTCTGGCGGATGTCAACCAGGACGGGCTTACTGACCTCATCCTCGGTTCAAATGGATTCAATCCGAAGGAGGGCAAGAGAATTTACAGTCTACGCTATTATAAAAATACAGGAACGGAGCAAAATCCGGCCTATACCCTCGAAAACGCAGACTTTCTGGGGTTTACAGCCCTGGGAATTGAAAACGGAAGACTGGCTCCCACAGCAGGTGACCTGGATGGAGATGGCGATACGGATATAGTTATTGGCGACCTCAGGGGCTTTTTATATTACTTTGAAAATAAGGCAGGTAAAAACAGCCCGTATCAGTTTGCACCGGGAATTTATCAATATAAAAATATTTTTGTTGGGTCCGGCGCAAAACCTCATATGGCAGATATTAATGGTGATGGACTGGCAGATCTGGTTATCGGAGAAACCAATAATGAACTGAATTACGCACAAAATCGCGGAAGCAAAGGCAATCCTGATTTCCTTTCAAGCATGGGAACAATACCCAATACAAGAGATTTTGGAGGATTTTTTGGGGAAGGTATAGATTTCAACACCCAAAACGGGTGTCCATATCTTCTAGAATACGAAGAAGATTTTAAAATGCTTTTTGGAACTGAATCCGGCCTGATAAAAGTTTTTTCCAATATCCGGGATAATATTTACGGAAAATTCAATGAAGAAGATCCTGGCACAGGTACAATCCGGGAGGGAAGAAGAGTCACTATTTCACTCGCAGAACTGGATGATGACGGCTATTTTGAAATGGCCGTAGGTAATGAGCGCGGTGGTATCGGCTTTTTTAATACCATTTTCAAAACCAATACCATCAGCAGTGTTTCTGAAAGTTTTTATCCAAAAATAAATGTATTCCCTAACCCGTGCACTGATAAACTTTACATAAACGGTGAGTATGTTCCGGAAGATATCAGGATATATAATATTAAAGGGGAAGAACAAATGATTCAACTAAACCAGACGGAGGCTGACGTTTCTCACCTGTCCGCGGGCATGTACATCCTCAAACTAATATACAGGACGCACACAGATACTGCTCCTGTGGTCATTATGAGGTAATTCCTTATGCCATTGCACAATAATTATTGAAAATGGAAGTTTTAACCTAAATTTACAGCATGATCATTTTAACCAGGAAAAACATACATTTTTTCGTTCTTGTGGTACTTTTGACTTCCATTTCTTCTGTAGTCAAGGCCCAAATCATTGAGAATGAATTTATCGTGGAATATCATGGCGACTCCTTTGAACAATTGTGTGCAGAAATCAGCAAAACAAGTGATTTGAGGGCAGACAAGCCCTACACGTGGAAAAAACTAGGAACAATCCTACCGTACTACCTCTTAAAGGTTGATAAGGCTGAAAACCAGCTTTGGGAAAAAGCGCTTGCAAATAACCCATTGGTGCCGGCATTTGAGCACAACAGCATACTCGAAAAACGGCTAAAGCCCAATGATCCAAGGCTTGGAGAACAATGGCATCTGGAAACCATTAAAATGGCTGAATCTTGGGATGTGGTTACAGGCGGTAAAGACCCCGGTGGGCGACAGATTGTCATTGCCCTAATGGATGGAGGATTTCACACAGGTCATGAAGACCTTCAGGATATTTTTTATAAAAATACCAAAGAAGTTCCGGGTGACGGAGTAGACAATGATGGTAATCTCTATACTGATGATTACAATGGATGGAATGTAAAAAAACAAAATGATGTCATAACCTCAGACAGCCACGGCACCAGTGTAGTAGGCATGGCTGCTGCAAATGCCAATAATGGAAAAGGCATAGCTGGTATGGACTGGGGTGCCAAAATTTTACCTATTGTAGAGGTAACCAATTCCGGTGAAGTGGTTCAGGCTTATGAATATATACTGGCGCAGCGCAAACTCTACAATCAGACCAATGGAGCAAAAGGCGCTTATATCGTTGCAGCATCCTACTCAGGTGGTTTGCCCAATGCTTTTGCCACTTCATTTCCTATATGGTGCGGCTTGTATGACAAGCTCGGTCAGGCAGGTATCATCAGTATCGGTGCTACAGCCAATGATGATGTAAACGTAGATATCAAAGGAGACATGCCAAGTACTTGTACCAGTCCCTATCTGATCGTGGTGACCAATACCAATAAAGCAGATAAAAAAGAACGCTATGCGGGATACGGTCCCATCCATGTTGACCTCGGGGTACCGGGCGAAGAAATCCTGACAACTGACCTTGACAGCAGGGGTAAGTATCGGGTGGAATCGGGAACGTCACTTTCAGCTCCTGTAATGGCAGGAGCTATATCCCTGATGTATGCCCTGCCATGTGAACCTTTTTTCCAACTGTCAAAAAGTAATCCTTCGGTAGCTGCATCTTCACTGGTGGATGTACTTTTGCAATCCGGCGATTCAAATAGCTCACTCACAGGTATCACCTCTACGGGAAAGCGGCTAAATGTGTTAAATGCTGTCGCTGCCCTTAGGCAGGCTTATGACAATTGCATCAATCTCCCTTCTCCAAAAGGAAATCTGGCAATTAGTAATATCAGATATCTTTCCGGTGGAAATACTTTTCTGGTAGATTACCTGACACCTGATGAAGAACCCGTCACTTTTATCATTTCAGATGCTCTTGGCAGACAGGTGAGATCTGAAATCATAACGCCTCCAGTTTTTGGAGATAAAACACATGTATTTTCGGTAAACAGCGCTTTCAACAATGCTCTGGAAATAATGGTGCAAAACATATATTTCATTTCCCTGATCAGAGGAAATGAAATTGTTTCGAAAAGTGTGTTTATCAAACCTTAAGTATTAACATATGAATATTGAAGACCTCGCTCAGCTCCGAAAAGAGTATTCCCTTCATGAACTGGACGAGCAGATGGTGGCGTCTGATCCCGTAGATCAGTTTAAAAGCTGGTTTGAAGAGGCTTTACAGGCTGAAGTCAATGAACCAAATGCGTTCACCTTAAGTACGTGCGGAAAATCAGGATGGCCATCAGGAAGAATTGTACTGCTCAAGGAAATCATAGATCAACAATTTGTTTTTTACACCAATTACGAAAGTGATAAAGCCCGGGAAATGGCAGAAAATCCGCAGATAGCGATGACCTTCCTTTGGCACGAACTTCAAAGGCAGGTAAGGATCAAGGGCAACGTACAAAAAAATGAGCGACACCGGGCCTTACACTATTTCCAGTCGAGGCCGTTTGAAAGTCAGCTGGGCGCCTGGGCATCGCCACAAAGCCGGATTATTGAAAACAGAAGTATGCTCGAAAATCAGATGGCCGATATGCGGAAGCAATATGAAGGACAAGACAAACTCCCGCTTCCTGATCACTGGGGTGGGTATCAAATCACGCCTGTAGAATTTGAATTCTGGCAGGGCAGAAGAAGCCGTCTTCATGACAGAATCAAATATATCAATACCGAATCCGGATGGATCGTTCAAAGAATTGCGCCATAAATAATTCATTATTTCAAGTAACATCTACCCCTTTTTGTTGCCTGGACACTTAGTCAATACTGATTCTTGGCGTAAGTCATAATTATTTTTTATGGATATAATAAATTTATTTATAAGAAATGTTAAAAAAAAAATAGGATTTATTTGTTAATTGGTTAATTGTGAAATAATTTTGTACAAAATTTAAATAATACTTAAAGTAAATTTTACATTATGAACCGGTTATTCAAAAATTTATTTTTAGGTGCTATGACTATCCTGGTAGTTGCTTCCTGTAGAAAGGATATACCAGATACAGATACTTCTAAAAATCTGGGAAAAGAAGCCAGCACCTACGACTCTAAAATTATAATTGACTACAACAACTTATATCTTGAACTGGACAGAATGGCTGCCAACTATAGACCATGTCCGACAGCAAGAACATTTGGCTACCTCAACCTCGCATGTTATGAGGCAGTTGTGCATGGTATGCCTGGCTACAGATCATTGGCACCAACTTTCGGTATTGATCTGCCGGAACCATTTGCCGGAAATGAATATCACTGGCCTACGGCTTTCAATGCAGTTCAGGGATACTTGTTGAGAAGATATTTCCCGCACGTTAATGAAGACCTAAAAAACGATATTGCGGCAATAGAAAAAAGATATGAGGATTTATACGAGGATCAGGTTGCAATAGATGTTTTTGAAAGATCAAAGTTATATGGTCTGACTATTGCCACTAAAATATGGGAGTGGTCTACCACTGATAAAGTTGGTCACGATGCTTATCTGGATCCGTTCAGAGGATATAACTGGGTAAATACTTTCAAAAAAGACGGAGACTGGAAACCTACAAATGTTGGTATTCAAAATGGAATATTTCCATATTTTGGGAGCGCAAGAACTTTTGCTGTAGAAGATGCATTGAAAATCTGTCGCCCCCCACTTACAATGACAGATGATCCCTCAAGCGAAATCTATGCGCAGGGGCTGGAAGTCGTAAATGCACAAAAAAATCCGAATGCAGGCTGGATAGGGGTTTTCTGGAGTGATGACCTGTCTGAACTCACATTTAGTCCACCGGTAAGATTTGTAGCTATCGCCAATCAGGTGTATGGCCTTGAAAAAGCTAACTTTGCCAAAGCTGTCCTAACGAATGCTAAATTGGGTGTAACCACAAATGATGTAGCTGTTTGCGTTTGGAATTCCAAATATCACTACAACATTGAAAGACCTGAAACTTACATCAAACGGGTAATTACTCCAAATTTCAATACAATCTTAAACAATCCACTGAATGGAGTTAAAGGCATAACACCTCCATTCCCTGCCTACCCTTCAGGACATTCTACCTTCGGTGCAGCCGCGGCAGAGGTATTGGCTGATGAGTTTGGGTTTGCCTACTCTATGACGGACAGATGTCATGAAAACAGAACCAATTTTGATGGAAGACCACGATCATTTAATTCCTTCCATGAAATGGCTCTGGAAAATGCCATCTCGAGAATATATCTCGGTGTTCACTTCAGAATGGACTGTGACGAAGGGGTAAGATATGGCCAGGAAATCGGAAGGAGAGTAAACAAACTTCCCTGGAAGGGATAATCCCATCTGACATATAAAGCTTAAATAAAAAAGGGGGAATTTCCCCCTTTTTTATTTAACTACCTTTTTAAAGTATTCATATGTCATGGCCAATCCTTCTTTCCTGTCAACACGCGGTTGCCAGTTTAAAATCTCCTGAGCTCTGGTAATATCCGGTCTCCTCTGCTTGGGGTCGTCGACAGGCAGTGGTTTATAAATGATATGTGCCTTTGGATTGCCAACGAGATCCAGGATTTCGCTGGCAAACTGCATAATAGTAATCTCTGAAGGGTTGCCCAGATTTACCGGCAGGTGATAATCACTTAATAGCAACCTGTATATCCCTTCCACCAGATCATCAACATAGCAAAATGATCTCGTTTGTCCGCCTTCTCCAAAAACGGTAAGCCCCTCCCCTTTGATGGCCTGCGCAAAAAATGCAGGCAGTACCCTGCCGTCTTCAACCCGCATACGAGGGCCATAAGTGTTGAAAATGCGCACAATCCTGGTCTCCAATCCATGATAAGTGTGATAAGCCATCGTAATGGCCTCCTGGAAGCGCTTGGCTTCATCATATACACCTCTGGGACCGATTGGATTAACATTGCCCCAATAATCTTCATGCTGCGGATGTACGAGCGGATCCCCGTAAACCTCAGATGTGGAAGCAATCAGTATTCTGGCTTTTTTTGACTTGGCAAGACCTAACAGGTTGTGCGTTCCAAGAGAACCTACCTTCAGGGTTTGTATGGGCATTTTCAGATAATCAATAGGACTGGCAGGAGATGCAAAATGCAGGATATAATCCAGATTGCCGGGAATGTGTACAAATTTTGAAACATCATGATGATAAAATTCAAAATTTTTGTCAGGAAACAAATGTGCTATATTATTGAGGTCACCGGTAATAAGATTATCCATACCGATCACATGGTAACCTTCCGACAGCATACGTTCGCTTAGATGCGAACCAATAAAACCTGCCGCCCCGGTAATAAGCACCCTTTTTTTTATCATAATTACATATTATTTAGTACAAAGGTAAGAAATTCAACCACTATTGTGCAGGTAATTATAGGTATGCGTTTAAAATGACAATTCCGGAAAATTCTGGAAAGCTGCCTTCCCTTCATAAAAATCACGCGCTTCAAAAAATTGCATAGGTATGATTTCCTTTCCGCGGGTATTGAGATAACCATATCCCAAAAGACCTGAAGTACGGATTCTCCCCTCTCTGGCATCCCATGCCAGTGGAAGTTCTGATTTTATGACCATCATGCCGGAAGTATCTATATATCCCCATTTTTCCTGCGCATTCATGCATCCTGCCAAGCCATCACTAAATCTGGTGAATGCTTTGCATTTTGCTTTGCCGTAAGTCGCAAAAGAATCTTTAGCTGTTTTAAGTAACGTATAATATTTATCCTGCTGTCTGCAAAACCAAAGTTGTTGACCAGCATAATGCATTTGTGTACAAGGCGTTTTGAGTAACTTGCCAGAAGCAAGCAGCATAAACACTTCGCCCTGAATGGTAACGGATGCAAATCCATCCCTTAAGTCAGATCCTGCATCAAATGGTCCTGCTATGGGATTACCCCTGATATGGCGGTAGTAAATTTTATTACCTTCAGAATACCTGAAAATGTTTTCTGAAGGAAGAAATAATTGACCCTCCACTTTAAACATTACGTGCATATCATTTAATCGCACAAGACTGGCAGTTTCATCGCTGTCCCAGGTCACTGCATAATTTTCATCTGCTTTAATTTGCGCGTAGACAGGCTTTAAAATAATCTTCCCGCTACGGTCTATAATCCCAGCGTATTCATTTTCCCGGATCACTGAAAAAGCACCTTTAAAAGGTTGACAATCCGAGAAAGGACAATCCAGTACCTTCTGGTTGCGTTTGTCAATAAAATACTTTTCGCCTGTTGTTGCAAGGGCCAGTGCAAGATTGTCATTAAAATCGGAAAGGGCGGCATAGACAGCCGGCACCACTAAAGAACCTCTATGATCAATTGCGCCCCATTTACCTTTGACATTTACAACCGCAAGGCCATTGCAGAAGGGTCTGACATCATCAAATTGAGGAGTAATGACTACCCTACCTGTCGTATCCATAAAGCCCCAGTATGCCACAGGTGGTGTATACTCTTCGGGAAGGCTATCCAAACCGTCATTTTCCGGAGATGATGTAGTGTTTTGGTCATCTTTACAGCTATACAGGCAGACCAGACAAAAACAATGAACTAAAATGAACCATTTTGCAGTATGTAACTTGTACATAGATAAGCTTTGCATATGTTTATAGTAATGGTGCGAATATACCTCGTTTGTTTATTAATTCCATCTGTTTTGGTGGCTCAAAATACATGGAAAAAGTATGTACCGGAAGACGGATCATTTGAAGTTATGGTACCGGGCGACATGGATACGGGAGAAAAGCATATTCTTAGTGACCTGGGCGAAACAAAGGTAAAAACATATTTATACAAGGGTGATCAGGAGTTGCCCGATATTATCTACATCATCAACAGTTTCAACTATCCTGAGGGCACCGTGGATCCGGATAGCTTGGCCCTCACGGATTCGCTGTTTTATGAAAGTATCCTGGAAGTAAAAAAGTCTCTTGGTGGTGAAATGGTATATATGGCTGATCAGAGTGAGCATGATCTCCAGAGCAGAATTTACAAGATCAACTATAATGGGGGAAAATCAACCGTAAAAGGAAAAATGTATATTGCCGGGCAAAGATTTTATTCTGTTCAGGTATTTTCCTCTTTTGAAAAAAGCCAGTATGAGGAAATAGACCGTTTTATAAAATCATTTAGAATTTTATAAATCTGGTATCGTCGGATAAAGAATGATATGGCGTGCCCTACCACTGTGAAAATGCGGCGTTGAATATATCTTCAGTAAGCTGGTCAAAAATATCACGGATAAGTGATTCCTGGGCGGACTGAAAATCCAGGCTGCTGTCAAAAGTTTTAAAAAAGCGAAAAGATCGGTTTTTCCATCCTGCTTTTTCATTTTTGGGGTGGGTGTATTCGATATCAACTGCAATTTCGAGCTTATTGAGGGCTACTGTATTGCCCTCGCGTATAGCTTCGGAGGTCACATAAAATCCGGTTACCCTGCCTCCAAATACAATATCGGGATCTGATTCATTCAGTTTTAGCCGGGATTCATTTCTGATTTTATTTCGTAGAGCTTCGCCAAAGCGTTGATTGAGGTCACCCGGTGCCTGGGCCGCTGTCAGCTGGAAGTCTTCCACAAAAAAAGTATTGACCTCCGGCGGAATTGAAATACCCTTAAAGCTATAACATCCGCTGAAGCCAAGGAGTACAAAAATAAACAAAAAGGGCTTCAGAGAAAGGATAAGGTAGTGCATAGAGGGCAAATTATCAGAAAGTAAAAATAACATTTTTTAACTACAATTGATATAAATATCGTGTTTTATTATTATCTTTGCGCCCGCAAAGCGAGGTTCCGTAGCTCAGCTGGATAGAGCAACTGCCTTCTAAGCAGTAGGTCTCTGGTTCGAATCCAGACGGAATCACAAAAAGCCCTGTTAATCCTATGATTTTCAGGGCTTTTGATTTTAGTACTGCCGGATTTAGGAGATTATTTACTAAACTATTTTATTTTTTAATCATTCCTTTAACCCTAAAAGGAAATTTCTTGAAGTATATTTTGCTGAAGGAACAAAATAAATAACATTCAAATGTGTGCAATTACCATTATGTAATACACAATAGTTTTTTACTACTAATAGCAGAATTTTAGCTCCATTCCCCGGTTTTCATTTACTTTGTGCTAACTTTTTTTTATCAATTAACATTTGGGGTTGAAATCAAAAATTTTCAATTGTAATAAAAGTCTGTCATTGTATTATTTCGTCCGTTAAGAAAAGAAAATATTTTCAGTATGCAAAATCTCATGCTCTTTCTCAATACCTTGATTTTTATTCTCTTAACATGTGATGCCAAAGCGGAGAGAAAGATCCTTTCAGATACTATATTCATAGATCTTGCTTTTGAAAAACCTGATTTTTACGTTTACCATTTGATCGAAGACAAAGTGCCAAAGTTCTATATTGACTGGCAAAACATATTTTCAGACAAGGACAAGAGTAAGTTGATTTTAAAACATGTTGACACTAAAAAACCATTTACCGGAGTCCTTATTGTTCAGGACAATGAAAACAGCGCAAAGTATACTTGCCCCTATTTAAATGGGATCCCGAATGGCATTTGGAAAAAGCACACCCATGATTGGTACCAGGAATGCACGGCATTCTCTTTGCTCGAATATACCATCCCAATCCAAATGGGGTTTCCGCATGGAGAAGGTAAAAGGTGGTCGTATAACAACAAATGTGAATCAAGATTGATTGGTATAGTCAATTATGATATGGGAAAACCAAATGGTTATTATAAAAAAGTTAATTAAGACCAAATTATTGAAGGTAATTTATTGTTTGAATATCCTCAAAAACAGAAAAACACTATATTAAAATACGACAGCCCCACACATTATGGTAGAACTTGCGTTACCAGCCTGGACGCGAAAAATATTTTTTACATCGATTACCCTAAAAATTTAGGTGTTGATGAACAAAAACTAAAATGTCCTTATTCTTATCTTAAGGACAGTATAGCCGGACCACCATCATATAAGATCTCTATAAAAGATTCTCTCCGGATTTTACGAGAAGAAGACGACCTTTTAAAAGATGAGGAGTTTATCTGGAAAAATGGATTGCTAGTTAAGTTTAATGAGTACCATAATGACGATTATCTTCCAAAAGAGGAAAATTATCTTCAAAGGAGTATAGAGTATGATTACTATTGTGGATATGCTATTTATAAATTTAAAGAACGAATTACGCATTCAGTTGATGACTACTTTTTCACTGTTCATTCCAGCACTAAAACTGGCCTCGATGGACCAGTATTGCCAAATTGGGAGATTGAATCCTTTCCGTTTTCAAGTTTTAGTTTAGACACCACATTGTATATAGACTACAAAAAGATTGGAACAATTTACGGCGAATATAAACATGGTTATTACAAAAATGAATGGAACCCTGGCACTTTCAAAATTGGTGATTTTCAAATACCATATTATCTGGCTGAAGGAGAATATTATTTTGGAAAAAAGACTGGTACCTGGAAGTATTTTGTTTTTATTGATCATAAAAAAATCCTGATTGGCAGTGAAGATTACAAAATTGTCAAAACTCCTGATCTTGAAAAATTCATAATCGGTAAGGATTTTTGTGGATTTTGTGATTATACATTTTCCAATAATCTAAACGATTCACGAGTTGATGGCAATGTTCAATTGTATAATTTAGATGGCACCATTTATCTCGGATATTCATATAAAAACAACCAGCCTGTGAAGCTGCTGGTAAAACCAAAATGATAGCACAAAGGCCTTCTAATCATTATTTTTATTTCCCTCTTACCACTTAAACCTCTGTAATATTTTGAATATTAACGAGTTGACATTCTATACAGATCAGGAATGAATATTATATTTGTATGGTTTAGAGCTGTAATATGTATTTTAGGAGCATCCTGATGGTATTGTTCATGTCGGCAAATTTGGCGCATCTGACAAGTCAGTGCAATCAGATTTATAACTGGACCGAATGGCAGACATTTACCGGAACCAGTGCCACAGGCACCATAAACAACAGCGGGCAGATGATTGGTGTGACCATGAACGCCAATTACAGCTTCAACTCTACTCCCGGAATTTATAACTACGGAGCATTCAATGGTTTTCCAGGCAATATGGCCCCGAACACGACTGTACCCCGAACTACCTGGACAGCTGGTACAGGTGGAGAAACGACCATGTGTTTTTCGGAACCCGTCACCAATCCGGTATTGCTGATAGCGTCACTTGGCAACGGCGGCCAACATGTAACCCTGCAGTTTTCTTTGCCTTATGCGGTTGTATTTAATGGTGGTGGCATGAATTTTATCAATACGACGACCATCTATGGATACGAAGGCTATGCCGTGCTGGTATTTCCCGGAACGTTTACCTGCGTTACGATCTTTTCTTCTACCCCGGAATACTACACCAATATTACCTGGGGCCTGAACCCTCCCCTCTTTCCGGTAGAAATTGCCGGAGACAGTATTGCCTGCGATAGCGTCAGGCTACTGGCGTCGGGAGGTTCATCCTATTCCTGGAGTGGTGGAAGTACGCCTGATATGGCATCAAACACTTTTTTTGAAAGTGGCACCTATTTTCTCACAGTTACAGATAACAACAACTGTGTTGTTCAAACATCGGTCAATGTTATGGTAGGCAAAGACTCCTACGATACATTGCAGGTTTTATTATGCCGAGGAGAAAATTACAATTTTGAAGGAGAGGTATTGTCCGAATCTGGCACCTATCAGAAAGTCATTCCCAATGCAGCATCATGTGATAGTATAATCACACTGCATCTTGATGTTTTCCCCAATTTTGACATCACCATGGATACTTTTATCTGTCAGGGAAGCAGGGTTGAATTTCAAGGTGATATTTGGGAGCCGGACAAAATATATACATACCAGAATAATTCACAAAACGGATGTGACAGTATTGTTCGCTACCAGGTGTTTGGCCACCCTTCCTACTACCGAACACGGGACACTACAATTTGTATGGGTACCGGCTTTCAGCTTGATGACCGCTGGATAACTGGAGCAGGGCAGTACCTGCAAACATTAAAAACCAGCATGGGATGTGACAGTATATGGCAGATTGATGTCATCACAGAAGAATGCAGTTGCTGTATTCCTTTTGATTCTTCACAAACGAAAGAAAGCCTGCTGAATACATTTTATCCCGTTGCCTATAATGTAAATGCTGCGGCAGGAAGCACTGAAATCAAACTGGATGCTGTACCTGACAAAGACATCTATGGCAACAGTTATGGATCGACACCGATCAAAACCGGAGATATCGTCCTGATCATTCAAATGCAAGGTGCAAATTTTTCTCCTGAAAATAACCCTCGCTATGGTTCAGGTGAAAGTTTGGGAGCCCCCGATGGAATGGGTGGTACGGGGTACACTAACCTGCAAAATGCAGGAATATATGAGTATGCTTTTGCTCAGAATGACGTTCCTTTGACAGGGGGAATCCTGAAATTTCACACCTCCTGTTTCAACGGAGGACTAAAATGGTCATATGAAAATGGGGCGGAAAACGATCCTTCGGGCAGAAAAAGATTTCAGGTAGTACGGGTACCACAGTACAAGAGTTTTGTTTTGCAGAACAAAATTGTTTCCACGGCATGGAATGGAAGGATTGGTGGTATTGTTGCTCTAAATATTCTCGACACACTGGATTTAAATGGTTATGGCATTGATGCCTCCAGGACAGGTTTTCGGGGTGGCTTTGTACCAATGAAACCATCCGGAAACAGCATATATGACCATGCAACAAACAATTCTGGACTTTCAGGGGGCAAAGGCGAAGGAATCTGCGGAACACCCAGATATGTGTGGAATGGTATAAATGAAGTTGATTATGGTCCGCAATGGATTGGATATCAAAATGGCAACTTTGGAAAGGGAGCGCCCGGTAATGCCGGCGGAGGCGGCAACAGTCATAATGCCGGAGGGGGCGGCGGCGGTCTCGGTGGCTTTGGTGGAAATGGCGGAAAAGCGTATGGAGGCGCAGGAAATAATCTTGGAACCGGAGGTCGCCCTGGCTCCCCACTAAACCCGGAAAGTGACAGACTATTCCCGGGCGGCGGGGGTGGCGGCGGAGATGTCAACAATACACCAAACGGAAATAAAGGAGGGACCGGCGGAGGTATAATCCTGATTCAGGCCGGAATGGTTAAAGGCAACGGGTATATGTCGGCAAATGGCGGCGATGGAGATAGCGGCAATATTGACGGCGGGGGTGGTGGTGGCAGCGGAGGCTCCATATCGCTTGCAACATCGAAAATAGATGCAGATTCCAAATTGCAGCTTTCTGCCAATGGTGGTAAGGGAGGCAATACCATAAACGGATTTACTGATCATCATGGTCCCGGTGGCGGGGGCGGTGGTGGAATGATATTTTCCAGCATAGTTCATCCGGGATTGAATACGGAGGTAAAGGGCGGAGTATCGGGTCGTTCACTTGGAAACGGAATTTCGCACGGTGCTGCTCCGGGGGAAGACGGACTGATTATAAACCAGTCGGGGCCCAGAATTTTTTCGTATTTCCCAAAGCCACAGGCCTTATTCAGCGCACAACAGGCGTGCCAGAATGAGCCAGTGATGATTGAAAACTTTTCTCATGTCAATAATGCCTACAATTCTGAAATAACCTCTTTTATATGGAGTACGAGTGATGGTCAACAAAGCCTGGATAAGCAACCTACATTTGTCTTTAATTCGGCAGGAGAATATACCATAAAACTTATTGTCATTACTAACCATAACTGTAAGGATACACTACATCAGAAAATACGCGTATCAGGGCCGAAAACAGCGCTGATTGAGCTTTCTTCATGCGATCCGATAGAATGGAACAGCATATCCTGCCATACCACAGGAATTTACCCTTTTGCCACGGAATCTGCAGCTGGATGCGATTCGACGGCCGTATTGTCATTTACCCTCCTGAATCGCGACACTATAGCCGAATCCGTAAAAGCCTGTCAAAGTTATATCTGGAATGGCAAAAACTATACCGTTAGCGGAAATTATGAATATATCTCCACAAATGTAAAAGGTTGCGATTCTGTAAATATTCTTAAACTTCAAATATTAAAGCCGGCGTTTTCAAACCTGAACGTGACTTCCTGTGATTCATATACCTGGAAAGGCGAAATTTTGACTGCTTCCGGCGTATACACTTTTGACACCATTAATGCGGGCGGGTGCGATTCGACCATCAATTTAAATTTAAACCTGCTGAAATCCACAACATCCGAAACCATCATTTCGTCCTGTGCGGGTTTCACATGGAATGGCAATACCTATAATCAGTCAGGGATATTTACATACAAAACCATCAATGCTGCAGGTTGTGATTCAACAGCCATTTTGCGATTGATTTTACTGCAGTCTTCCACATCCGAAACGGATGTAACTTCCTGCGACAGCTATACCTGGAACAACACAACCTATACCCAATCCGGAATGTACACTTTTACCACCACCAATAGTTCAGGATGTGACTCCGCCGCTACCCTGCGGCTAACCATCCGGAAATCCTCAGGTTCGCAGCTGGATATTTCGTCCTGCGATAGCTACATCTGGAATGGAAATACATACACACAATCGGGCAGCTATACATACACCCTAAATAATGCAAACGGTTGCGATTCTATCGCTCGCTTAAAACTGACCATATATCCATCTGCCCACACCACCTTATCTGCAAAGTCATGCAGCGAATACTTCTGGAAGGACAAAACCTATACAACATCAGGATCATATGCATATAATGCCAATACAGTGTATGGATGTGATTCTGTAATCATCCTTCAACTTACCATTCTACCGAAGGATACCATTATCGAGGAAATAACCTCCTGTGGAGACTTTATTTGGTCTGGAAATAAAAAGCTGTATAATCAATCGGGACAATATATCCAACGTCTTTTCAATATTTATGGATGTGATTCTGTGCATATTTTGAATTTAACTTTGTATCCGGAATATCTCTATATTGACTCCGTTGATGCCATTGATGAATACTCCTGGGATAAAAATGGCAAAATATACACTTTCAGTACAAGAGACTCATTATCAGGCATTTCAACTGCTGGTTGCGACTCTTTATGGCTGCTTAAACTCAACCTTAAATATTCCAAAAAATTATTTGTACCAAATATCATTACCCCGGGGCAATCAGGAAAGAATCAGTATTTCACGGTGTATGGCAATCAATCCCTGTCCATGATTGAAAACCTGAAGGTGTTTGACCGCTGGGGCAACCTTGTGTATGAAGGGCGCAATATACCTCCAGGTACCCCCGAGACAGGATGGGATGGTAGTTTCCGTGGCATTTCGGTAGCAGAGGCTGTTTATTTGTTTATGGCCTACGTCCGCTTTACCGACAATACCTTTGAAACAATATCTGGAGATGTGACGGTTGTGAAGTGAAATTGATTTACCAGATTACCGGAATAAGGTACCAGCAGATCAGGGAAATTAAGATTACAGCCATAATGTTGAGAATAAGACCTGCCTTGACCATATCTATCAACCTAAGGTGGTTGCCAGCAAATACGATGGCATTGGGTGGTGTCCCCATCGGCAGCATTCCAGAGCAACTTGCCGCCATAGTCATCGGTATGCCAAGCATCAGCGGATGCATACCAACCTGATCGGCAATAGTCATTACCAATGGCGCAAAAACAATTACCTGAGCTACATTGCTCATGACCTCGCTCAGAAATACAGAAATAACCGTTACCATTACCAGTAAAACGAAAGGGTGGAAAGGAGATGAAGTCAGCCACGCACTTAACACCTGTAAAATGCCACTTTTTTCCAGGCCATTTGCCAGGCTGATACCTCCGCCAAACAACAACAGTGTTCCCCAGGACATTTTACTTGTATCCGACCAGTCAAGTAAAAACTTTGATGGTTTGGCCACTGCAGCATACACTGCTTTACCTGAAGGTATTATAAAAAGCAGAATAGCCCCAAATATAGCAATTATTGTATCGTCAAGTTTTACAAACGACTGCATATCATTTATTAGCGTACGAAAGATCCACAAGCCAGATGTAATCAGAAATACGGTAAGCACACGTTTTTCTGATATTGAAATGGGCCCCAGCTTATCTTTTTCTTCCTTAAAATAAATGGCAGACGCTGTATTTGCACCAATAGCATTGGGGAATAACCATTTTACCATAACAAAATAAATAAATAAAATAAGCACAATGGCAACCGGAAATCCAATCATCATCCATTGGGCAAAATCTATATCTTGATTATACTTTTCCTGGTAAAAACTCAAAAATGCCACATTTGGAGGTGTGCCTATTGGGGTAGCAATACCGCCCAGATTCGCAGCATACGCTATTGCCAGCATAATTGCCACACCAAAATTCTTATAATTGGCATTTTCCTGCCTGTTTTTCATCACCATATGCAAAACAGAAAGCGCAATCGGATACATCATCATGGTGGTAGCCGTATTACTCAGCCACATGCTCAGTAAGCCTGTTGCCAGCATAAAACCGAGAATTATATGATTCCCGCTGGTACCGGTCTTGGAAATAATCCATAATGCCATGCGTTGATGCATATGCCACTTTTCAATAGCGAGGCTCAGTAAAAACCCTCCCAAAAACAAAAATATTACCGGATTGGCATAGGCTTTTGCCGTATCTTCCATATTCATTATTCCTGTGAGCGGAAAAACAACCAATGGAATCAAAGAAACAACAGGCATTGGTAAAATTTCTGTCACCCATAGAGTAACCATCATAATAGCTACAGACACGACTTTCAATGCTGACCATTCCAGATTCAAAGGATTGGTAATAAAAAAAAGTATCAATAATAAAAATATGGCAACCAAAGTCCACAATGAACCACCACTCCGCTGTTCCTCCATAAATTGTTTTATTTTCTGTCTAGGAATATTTCTGAATACATTTATCGATGTTTTTTATCTTTCCGAATATAAGCAAAAGATCATTAGGGGCAAATACATAAACCGGAGTCAGGATGCCCTGAACCCTGTTTTCTGTAGTTACGGAACCGAGAAAATTAGATTTTTCCTCTCTGCGGATTGCCGTAATGATAGTGAGGTTCTCTCCTATCATAGCTGAAACCTGCTCAAATGTTCGCCCTACAAACTGGCTGGGCATGAGGATTTCAAGGATTTCAAAATCTCCCGGCAAATCCATGCTTTTGACGGCCCCTTCGACCATAATCCTGTTTGATAATTCATGCGCGTACTCTGCTTCAGGCTCAATGATTTCAATGATATTCATGGCTTCGAGTACCGTTTTGTGAATAGGATTTAATGACCTTACAATGATTCTGCCTATGTAGTATTTTCTGATAATGGCAGTAACAGTAATGGAAGCCCCTACATTCTCACCAATAGCAATGACGATGAGATCACAATCATCCAATGGCAATTTATGTATCGTGGTTTCATCGCTACAGTCCAATCCGACAGCGGTATTTATTTTATTTTCAATCAAATCAACTTTGGCCGGATTTGAATCAACGCCATAAACTTCGTGACCATCTTCCGTAAGTTTTAATGCCAGATTTCCACCAAAATTTCCTAAGCCGATGATAATTACCTTCATATGTTTATTTTAGTTTGTAACGCTCTGAGTGACTGTTTATCAATGTCATATGGAATCTTTGATGAGTAAAATATTCATTACCTTTTGTAAGTAAATGATTTTTTTAACACATGTCAATTTCATACAATTTATTTTAAGGTTAATTTACATATACATTTTCGTTGGGATAATACGGCCTTCCATGATCATCCTGAGATAAAAATTGATTAAACAGTCCTACCAAAAAGGTTAAAAAACTTACTCTGCCTAAAAACATCAATGCTATTAATATGCTATGACTCACTTCAGTCAGAGCAGGTGTCAGATTCAAGCTTAAGCCCACCGTAGAGTAAGCCGATATCGCCTCAAACAACATATCCCTGAATAATTTGTCAGGATTCTGAAACGAAAGTAAAAAAGTACCGAAGCTAATGGCAAAAATAGACAGTAAAATAACCGCATTGATCTGATTAATGGCGAGTTGAGGTATATTCTTGTTTTTAATAACTAGTTGCTCCTTGCCCATAATCTGATTGTATAGATTATGTATTGCCAGATAAAAGGTTGTTGTTTTTATTCCACCACCCGTAGAACCAGGGGAAGCACCAATCCACATCAGTGCCATAATCAGCATAACTGAAGGAATACCAAGCATTCCCATATCAACATTATTAAAACCAGCGGTTCGTGGTGTAGTGGCATTGAAAAATGAAACTACCATTTTACCAAATAAACTGTGCTCCCTGAGCACGCCATCGTATTCCGCTGCCATAAACAGGCCGGTACCTGCTACCAGTAATAAGAGCGTCATCCAGAAAACAATCCAGCTGTTGACAGAATTTTTAATCAGCGCAAAGGCTTTATCGCCTCTGTAAATACTGAGGTCTAAAAGCTTCCTTATCCATTGCCAGAGCAATCTGAAATGATTTATCATCACAGTGTAGCCCAACCCTCCGGTTATGATCAGCCAGCAAATCACCAGCTGCATAAAGTAGTTAAACTTCACACTGACATCATAGAGTGAACTGCTCAGCGTTGAAAAACCGGCGTTACAAAACCCCGAAACAGCATGGAAAACAGCAAAAAAAACTGGCTGATTTGTAACCTGAGGCGTATCCTTTATTGAAAAATAAATCATAACCGCTCCTATTGCTTCGACCAGGAGCGTGATGGCAATAATCCTGAATAACGTCGTAAATGTTTTGTTATCATCCATTTCCTTTATCATTTCGCCAAGCATCAACCTGTTGCGAAAGGAGGAGGAAGCCTTGAAAACCAAGGAAAAAATATTGGTGATCGTGAGAATACCAATGCCACCTAACTGAATAAGCAACAAAATCACAATCTGACCAAAATAGGTGAAATCCTTACCCGTATCCAGCACAGCAAGTCCTGTAACTGTTACAGCACTTGTCGACGTAAAAAGTGCCTGTAGAAATGTAATTGGCTTGGTAGTAGCCTCTGGTAGTATGAGTAGCAGGGAACCAAAAAGTATCAATGCTGCAAAACTAAAAACAAACAGCAGTGAAGGGTGTATCCCTGTATTACCTGTGGAAGCAATCTGAAAAGAAATGACCAAAAATGAAAGAAAAAGCATCATGGAGGCCAGCAAAGTTTCATGATACCCTACACCATGGATTATAATTTGAATATTGAGGTATAAACAGAATACAGCGAGCATAAAAAATAAGACCCGGGATATCTTTATAAACCAGAATCTTGAGTGATAATAAAGATATATACTGAATAAAATATTGTATACAGAAAAGACAATATTTGTCCAGGTAAAAGTAGCGGTAAAAAAATCAGTATCCGCGTCAGGCATTATAGTTGGCAACGTACTGCCTGTAATGACTAGAATGGCCAAAATGAAATTTATGTTCGTGAACCAGTTAAAATGCTTGCGCATAAATTTTTGAACAGCCTTAATGATCCATTCCATTGGTGTAATTAAATCCACAAATTTATAACTTAATTACTATTACCCTAGTGGAAAAGTTAAAAAGAACCTGTTAATTAAGCAACATTTATAACTTGTGCTTTGGCCGTGAAAGATAAAAATGATTTAAAAGCGCTTATAACTAGTCCTGTTACAAAATTAAAACTACACCAGGCAATAAACGGTCATTTTATTTATAAAACCAAAATTTTCAATATATAGGCAGCAACACCATTTCATAAAGGAAATTGACATTCAAATCAAATGAAGGAGAAAAATACGAGATTGTGTAAACCTTGAAAATCAAATATTGTTTTAAAATACGAAAACGATTCAGCTTTAATTTATCAGATAACAATCAGATTATTGGATACAATGGACAGAAAAACATTTATAAAAAGGGGGCTGATGGGAACAGCTATGTTCTCTGCAGGAAATCACATTTCAGAATTGTTGAAAAATGATATTGACGAGCTCAGACCACTTGAAATCATTGGTTTTAATCATATACCTGCAACACCATCAAAAATGAATAACAACACAGTCTTACATAAAGCAACCAGCCGGGGATTTGCAGATCACGGCTGGCTTAAAAGTCACCATTCTTTTAGTTTTGCGCAATATTACAATCCGGAAAGAATGCATTTTGGTGTCCTTAGGGTGCTCAACGACGACCAGGTAGATCCGGGAATGGGGTTTGGCACACATCCTCATGACAATATGGAGATTATCAGCATACCTTTGGAGGGAGATATGGAACATAAGGACTCTATGGGAAATGTTGCCACTATTAAACGTGGCGATGTTCAGGTGATGAGTGCAGGTACCGGCATCAGACACAGCGAATACAATAAAAACAAGGATAAAAAGGTAAAATTTCTTCAAATCTGGCTTTTCCCAAACAAAAGAAATGTAACACCCCGATATGATCAGATCACACTAAACCTGGAAGACAGAGCCAACAAACTGCAGCAAATCCTATCGCCCGACGCCAATGACGCAGGTGTTTGGATACATCAGGATGCGTGGTTCCATGTGGGTACTTTTGATAAAGGGAAGGAAATCAAATATAAAATTAAACGAGAAGGTAATGGCGTGTATGCATTTGTCCTCAAAGGCTCGTTTTCGTGTGAAGGCCAGATTCTGGATGCGAGAGACGGATTTGGCATATGGGATGTCACATCGCTGTCTTTACAATCACTTACGGACGATGCAGAAGTACTGCTGATGGATGTTCCTATGTCGGTTTAAACACCCTGCATGACATTTAAGCCTTATTTCAGTATCCATTGGTTTCATGTCACCTTTTGAGTAACATCTCTTCATATATCCGGACATAATCAGTGACCTTAAGTCTTGCTGTCAGGTCTCCGATTAGTTCAAACGGTATTTTATCTGCATTTTTAAATCTAACACAGGATTTTCCCATATCCGGTTTTCCTACTGTTTCCTGGGGCCAGTTTGTCAGAAACCAGTTCATTAAAGCAGGATCGGCATACAATCCCATATGGTACAAAGAAATATAATTTTTCTGGGAAGCCAGACCTATAAATGGCAATGGAATACTAGGACTAACGTGGTACCCGGAGGGATATAATGACTTAGGTACACAAAACCCGGGAATTCCATATGCAAAATCGTACTCAAATCCCTCAGGAATCCTATTTGCTACAATATTCCAGAGCTTTTCATAGGCATTCCTCCTGTTATTATCTTCTATTTTCAGTATATACTGAGATATCGTCATTTGCGTTAAATTAGACCCAAAGCTACCCATTTTGGAACAAATCGCAAAAAAGTGTTAAAAACAAAGCTTTAAACATCAATTGACGAAAAATAACTAACTTTATGGTTTATTATCTTATCATATACGAACTGTAAAATGCATCGATATATTCTCATACTCTGTGGTTTCCTGTTCATGTCAAATCTGATGATCTCTCAGGATTTACATTACTCTTACTACCATTTCACGCCATTAACGGTCAATCCGGCCCTGGCTGGGGCATATAATGGGTCCTACAGGGTGGGAGGAATCTTCAAGTCGCAGTTTTTTCAGGCAGCCAATACACAAGGTTATACTACGCTGAATTTATTCATTGATGCACCAATTATCCGGGGTTTCAGAAAGAATGACTGGATAGGAATTGGCCTGGAAACCAACGTACTTGGATGGGCTGGCAATCACATCAACAAGGAAAGTACAAGTCCAGATCAAATGCTTACAGGCAACTCACTAAACTGGACCAATTTTAAAGCTGGAGCAGCATACCATTTTTCACTGAATAAAAAACAAACCAGCATCATCACTCTTGGGGCGCAATACAACACTGCCACAATGAATTTTCATGAATTTACCAATCTGGATTCACGGTATGGCATTGTAACCCGAAAACCGGATCCGGATATAGATGCATTCCTTCGGCAGCGGTCTGGGGGCGGCAACAACACAAATCCAAATCAGCAGGGCATACGACTTGGTTATAAGGACTGGAATGTCGGATTACTTTTCAATAAAAAAGGTAAGGATTCAGATCTGAAAATAGGTGCATCGATAGAAGGATTTTTAAGACCGAGGATTCCCGACAACACCAATAGAAAGCCTGTGGGCATCAATGCACATGCTTCCTACGAAATGGCTTTAAACAAAAGAACAAAAATTGAACCTGCAGCCTACTACTACAGTCTTGGTGCAGCAAATGCCCTGAACATTAACGGACAAGTTAAATACCTGGTCAATGAAGAAAAGGAATTCACCGTTACCGGAGGCTTGGGCATGCGAAACCTGAGACAGGCTATCCTACTTGGAGGAGCTCAATTCAAAGAATACCGTGTGGGTGCCAGTTTTGATCTCGACATTTCGACCTACATGCCGGCATCACAAAATGTAGGAGGTTTTGAAATTGCCCTTATCTACATGGGTAAAATCTACAAAAGACCCAAGCCTGAACCTGTTATATTTTGTCCCCGACTTTAATTATACAACTGCGTATTTAAAAAAATATCTGTAGCATGAGAGCGCTCAAACCTTTCGTAATTATTATCACATTGTTATTGCCCTATCTTGGGATTACGCAGCCTTTATCAAAAGCTTCATACGAAATGATGCTGGAAACGGCCGAAAAAAGTGCTGCCGCGAATGATTATTACAATGCAGTCGAATGGTTTGAAAAAGCCTACGAAGAGAGCAAGGATCCCAACCTGCTGGTGGCCATCGGAGATTTATGGTTTCTGCTCCGGGATTATCAAAAAGCTCAAAAATTTTATGAGCGTGTATTGAAAAGAGATAAAAAAAATGAATTTGACGATATACGACTGGCCTATGCCAAATCCCTAAAAGCCCAGGGCAAATACAAGGATGCCATGACAAACCTTACCTATGTCATTACCACCACAACTGATGAAGCCATGAAAAAAGAGGCTACCATTGAGTGGAAAGGCATAAAACTTATGGATGTGTATGCGCAAAATGTGGAAGCGGTCGTTCAGTTTGCCGGTGAAGAGGTCAATTCTGCTTCAGCAGAAAGTTCTCCCGCCTACACTGAAGAAGGAGCCTTGTATTTTTCCTCTTTCAATCGAAAAAATGAAATTATATACAATGGAAAAGAAGGCGATTTTCACGCCAAAATTTTTGTGGCTTCGCGAAACAATGAAGGCAAGTATGACAAGCCTGAAGCCTTACCAATGATTATCAACAGAGAAAAATTCAATTCCGGAGGAGTTTCATTTTCAGCTGATGGACAACGAATGTACTTTACCCGCGCTAAACTGATGAACAATAAAATACAGACTTCACAACTGTTCATTTCTGAAAAAAGAAATGGAGAATGGGCTCCGCCTAATGAAATAAAGTCCTTGAATGGCGATTTTAATATCACCGCGCCTGTTGAAGGTGAGTTGTTTGGTGAGCGGGTTATCTTTTTTGCTTCAGATATGCCGGGAGGAAAAGGTGGATTTGATTTGTACTATGCCTCCATCAAGGCTGATGGTTTTTCAAATCCGGTCAATCTGGGAGATAAAATCAATACAGAATTTGATGAAATTACACCATTCTACAAAGACGGCACCTTATACTTCAGTTCTCAGGGGCACCCCGGCACTGGAGGTTTTGATATCTTTTATGCCACCTGGACAGGGTCTACCTGGGCAGAATTGACTAATATAGGGTTTAATTATAATTCGCCCAATGACGATTTTTACTTTAGATTCAACCGATCCGGAAATGCCGGAGTACTGGTATCAAACCGTCCCGATAAAGCCAAGAAAAAGCTCAAAAACAGTGAAACATGCTGCGACGATATTTATCTCGTCAGCATAAGGGAAATCGTCATTGATTTACAACTAATTGTCAATGGTGACACTGGTATTCTTGAGGGAGCTTCAGCAGATTTACTGGATATTACCGGAAAAAACCCTTTAATTGCAGATTCAAAAAGCAATGAAACATCCAATACCTTTAGCTTCCTGCTGGATTCCGACAAAAGTTACAAAGTTTTAATCAGCAGAGATGGGTATTATCCTGATTCCGTTGAATTCAACACAAACGGATTGTTTGAGGACCACACTATAAAGCGAACCATCACTCTCAAACAAAGGCCACGATCAGAAGAGTATGAGACGTATGCTATCAATGAGCCTATCAGACTCAATAACATCTATTATGATTATGACGATGACAAAATCCTGAAAGATGCAGAAAAAGACCTGGGTTATCTGAGCGAATTGATGGATCAGTACAGTGATATGGTCATTGAGCTTTCCTCGCATACCGATAGCCGTGGCGATGATGCCTACAATATGAAATTGTCGCAAAGAAGAGCAGATTCAGCTAAGCGCTGGCTGGTAGCCCAAGGTATTGACAGCAAGCGAATTGCCACGAAGGGATATGGGGAATCCAAGCTTCTGAATCGCTGCAAAAATGGCGTAAAATGTTCAGATCAAGACCACCGACAGAACAGAAGGACAGAGTTTAAAATAATTGCAGGTCCTCAGTCTATTGAAATTAAAAAATCCAGACTTAAGGAGATCGGCACCCAAGGCAATAAATAGAATTAGCTGCTTGAAAGACAGGCATTCTTACATAATCACGGACATACTTTATTTTTCTGAAATTAAATTTTAGATTTGAGAAAAATATCGAAGCTATGTCAATGAGAGGTTTGTTTACTATAGAAAAATGGAAGGAAGGAGGAAAGCCTTCCCTGAGTATTTCACAGATAATCAATATGAATTTTGGGTTTTTTGGAATACAGTACAGCTTTGGCTTACAACAAACCGCCATAAACCCCATTTACACCTTTCTCGATGCTAATCCCGAACAGTTACCAATACTAAATCTGGCAGGCCCGATGACGGGTCTGTTGATCCAGCCTATCATCGGTGCCATGAGTGACAAAACCTGGAGTAATCGCTGGGGAGGTCGCAGAAAACCTTATTTTCTGGTAGGTGCCATCACCTGCAGTATTGCGTTGCTTTTTATGCCATTTTCAAGTACACTATGGATGGCTGCCGGGTTGTTGTGGATTCTTGATGCAGGCAACAATACAGCCATGGAACCATACCGGGCTTTCGTAGCTGACAGATTGCCCAAGGAACAGTTTGCTACCGGATTTTTAATTCAGAGTTTTTTTACAGGGCTTGGAATTACGGTTGCCAACCTATCATTGTTCTTCTTTCAAAAATATATTTCAGGCACTTCAGACAATGCCATCCCCTACTGGGTATTCGGGGCATTTCTGGTTGGCGCTTTTTGTTCGGTGGCTTCTGTTCTTTGGTCACTGTATACGACACCTGAAATTGAACCCCAGTCCCACGAACTGGCATATATCAACAAACACAAAGGTGGTATGCTGCAACCCTTGATTGAAATAAAGGATGCTATCATATCTATGCCTAAACCACTTTGGCAACTTGCTTTGGTATACCTATTCCAATGGTATGCCATGTTTTGTTACTGGCAGTATGTTTCGCACAGTATAGCTAAAAGTGTATGGAATACCAGTTCCTCTGAAAATATAGACCTGTATTCGGAAGCAGCAGGTTGGACAGGCCTCGTAAACGGATTTTACAATATCATCACATTTATTTCTGCGTTTTTCTTAATAAGCATGACAAAAAAACGAAGTGCAAAATCAATACATTCGATATGTCTGATGCTGGCAGCACTCGCACTGCTAACGATGCCATTAATACACGACAAATATCTATTGTTTATTCCCATGATAGGATTTGGAATAGCATGGGCAAGTATGATGGGAATACCTTACATTATAGTAGCCAATGAAATTCCCTCAGAAAAAAACGGTGTGTATATGGGCATTGTTAATATGATGATTGTTGTTCCCATGATTATCCAGACCTTATCATTCGGGTTTGTATATAAAAATATACTCCACTCTGACCCAGCCTCTGCGCTTCAGTTTGCAGGCGTATTGCTTTTATTTGCATCTTTAGCTACTATGAATATTAAAGTTACCAAAGCAGGTTAAAGCTATTGTATTAGTAAAAGCTAAGTAATACTACCGTATTAAAATGCAAAATTCATTGAATATCTTAAGATTCAGGAAGTATAGTGACGTACTGGCATACTTTTATGCACAATTGCCCATGTATCAGCGACAGGGCATCCAGGCCTATAAAAAAGATCTGACCAATACCCTGGCGCTGCTTGAGGCCTGCGGAAATCCGCATCTTCGGTTAAAGACAATACATATTGCCGGCACCAACGGAAAAGGCAGCACAAGCCACATCATTGCCGGAGCACTGATGTCACAAGGCTTCAAAACGGGTTTGTATACCTCTCCCCATTACAGGGATTTCAGGGAACGGATTAAGATAGATGGAGAACTTATACCGGCATGGTACGTTAAAAAATTTGCCAACCAAACAGTGGAAGCTATTGAATTTATAAAACCGTCTTATTTCGAAATGACAGTTGCACTGGCTTTTTCCTGGTTTGAGTTTCAGAAAGTAGATGTTGCTGTCATAGAAACCGGGCTTGGGGGCAGACTTGATTCCACCAACGTGATAACCCCTCTTGTCAGTGTGATTACCAATATCAGTTACGACCACATGAATCTCCTCGGCAATACCCTTCAGGAAATAGCCCGTGAAAAGGCCGGTATTATCAAAACTAAAATACCAGTAGTTATCGGAGAGCGCCAGTCAGAAACGAATGAAGTTTTTCAATGGAAGGCGAAAATTGAAAAGTCGGATATCATATTTGCTGAAGACTATATAAACATAGAACCTACTTATGAAAAATATGGGACTACGTTACAAATATCCTGTGACAGTGAACCATGGTTTTCAAATCTGTATATTGATATCCAGGGACCATATCAAACATCAAACCTGGCCACAGCATTCTGCACCCTGAAAGTGCTGGAACGGGAATTTCCGATGGATATTCCCAAACTTAAGAGGTATTTTAAAGAATTTACAAAAAACACTAAATTCATCGGACGCTGGCAATGGCTTCAAAAATCCCCCGATGTACTGGTAGACAGCGCACATAATGAAGGGGGGCTCACCACGGTCCTGAATGCTATCCAAAAAATGAATTATCCGGGAATACATGTCGTTATTGGGTTTGTAAATGACAAAGAAATAGACAAAATACTCGAACTCTTTCCCAAAGATGCGGTTTACTATTTCTGTAAAGCCAATATACCCAGGGGGCTGGATGCAAATGAGTTGTGCCTGAAAGCTAAAAGTAAAGGTTTGTACGGAAAGACCTATTCTTCAGTAAAACGGGCATTATCAGCAGCGCGTGCAAAAGCGGAAAAAGAAGAACTGGTTTTCGTTGGTGGTAGTATATTCGTTGTAGCAGAAGTGATTTAAAACTAAAAAAATGTCAGAAAAGAAAAAAATAGTACTTGCCATCGGAGGATCCAGCGGTTCAGTGTATGCTCAGAGACTGATGACTAAATTAAAGGCATTTGATGATCTGCAGATAGGTGTAGTAATGACCGAAAATGCGCGGTTAAACTGGGAAATAGAAATTGGCAAATTCAGCGAGCAGGATTGGCCCTTTAAATTTTATGCGAAAAATGATTTTTTTGCACCATTTGCTTCAGGGTCTGCCAGATATGAAACCATGGTAGTATGCCCCTGCTCGATGGGGTTGCTAGCCAGAATTGCGCTGGGCATCTCAGACGATTTAATCACGCGGGCAGCTGATGTAATCCTTAAAGAACGCAGAAGACTTATTATCGTGCCCCGGGAAGCTCCATTAAGTCTTATCCACCTGAAGAATATGACCTCACTTACAGAAGCTGGCGCCATTATTTGTCCTGCCACCCCCTCATTTTACAGTAACCCATCGACTATCACAGAAGTTGTGGACACTGTTACAACCAGAATAATTGATTTAATGCACCTTCAGCAGGACACCTACCGCTGGGGAGAATCAGCAGAAGATTAATTTTTTTGTTCGGGAAACAGAAGATCTTTGTTTACAGCTATACTGGCATTTAATTCAAAGCCAACCAATAAAATAAAGGCATTGATCTGAAACCATACCATAGTTACTATTAATGCCCCCAGTGAACCATACAATTCATTATACCTCCCAAATTTATTAATAGCAAAGCTGAATATAAAGGTTATGCCAATGAATAAAAATGTTGCCATAATCGCTCCCAGATTTATAAACCGTGTTTTTCTGTACATGGAGGGTCCATACCTGTAAATCAGGCTTATTCCGGTGTAGATTAGTGCTATACCAAGTACCCACCTGAAAAGTGTTGATGTTAAAAATAAAAGAGTTACAGGAATATTAAAACTATTGTCAATCCATTGCAAAATCTGGTCTCCCAGAACTAGAACAACCAATACAATGATAAAAAGAAGAATTAAGACCAATGTAAGCGCAAGTGCTATCAGTCTTTTCTTTAAGTAACTCCGGTATAGAAAAGTATTTTCATATGATTTGTCAAAGCCGTACATCAGCGTAAGCATTCCATTAGAGGAAAAAAACAATGCCAGAAAAACACCCAGGGAGAGAAGTCCTTCCCGCTTTATAGAAGTGATATCTTTAATGATGCCAAATAAATAATCATGTGTGGATGCAGGCAATAGATTTTGCGAATTTTTATCAAGCATCAACGTATAATCCTGTACAATTGGAATCAGTGGCAGCAAGGTAAAGAGAAATAATATACCCGGAAATATAGCCAGAAAAAGGCTGTATGCGACAGAATTTGCTCGGGTTGTTAGTTTATCTTCCTTTGCTTCTTTTAATATAAAAAGTATGACATGATAGAGAGGAACACGCCCAAATCCTGGCGGGGCATAATTTTTTGACCAAAAAATTAATTTTGAAACAAGCGGTAAACCTTCAATGTATTCTCTTGCATTTCGGATCTTCCTTTTCAAAACCAGGGCTTTAAATTATCTGTAATAAATTCGGGACAGGAAATTCTTTTTCCGGATGCCATATCTACAAAAAATAGTTTTACTTCCGCCTTGTGTATAGTCTCTTTTTTACCGTTTGCGATGCTAAAATAAAATGTTATCATCTTTTCAGGCATTTCCATGAGCGACGTTGTAACTGTCAGAACATCATCATAAAGTGCAGGTTTTGTATACCTACTTTCAACATTAACTACGGGAAGCATGATACCCATATCGCGTTCCATGTTATGGTATGTTATGCCCAGAGATCTGATCAACTCTACCCTGCCGATTTCATATAGTCTTGCATAATTGCCATAATACATATAGCCCATCATATCGGTGTCGGCGTAGGCAACTCTGTATGTAAAATCATGACTATACATACCTTATATTAAATCGCGGGAAAGCGGACATGTCATACAATGAGATCCTCCTCGTGCCCTGGACAATTCATTGGAAGGAAGGGTAATAATTGTTTTACGCAAACTAGCGGGATCAAGCCTTCCACCACTGACTTCCTCCAAAAACTTTCTGGCATGCAGGATTTCATAACCTGCTGCCCGAAGTGCCTCTTCTGTAACGGGATTTCTGTCATAGGTGAGTGCGAGCCCCGGTCTCACGGCAACCAGGTTGCAACCGTCTGTCCATTGCTCTCTCTCCTGGTAGGGCGACTCTCCTCTGCCACTGAAAATAAAATTCATGTTTGGATTTATTTCATGAACTATAAAATTCTTGACAGAATCGTAAATCACCTGTGCGCCATTTTTGCGGTATACCGTAACATTCGAACTCACCCCATCAAAGATAATGGGTTTGTAGCAAAGCATGTCATTGTAATCTATCATAGTAAAAAGCGTATCAATATGCATACAACTTCTGTCAGCCGGGATATTGATCTGGGCAACATTAGAAACAAGATCCCGCTTAAATAACTCTTCCTTGACACATTGAATGGCATAAGAGGTGGTTCTTTCCGAACACCCTATCAGCACAAAATCATCATTCAGCATCATCACATCGCCGCCTTCCATAGAAACCACTTCACCCTTTTTACTAGGTGGAAATTTATCCAGATGATTCAGATTAATAATTTTATTTTCTGTATCCAGATGACGAAACATGGGATGCGCATAAAAAATAAATCTTGTAAGGAGGTTTTCCCGGTGTCGTGCACTTTTTGCTGCTTTGGTTATTAAAATGTGATCTTTAATAGTTACTGCAACATCCCTTGTGAAAATAAAATTTGGAATCGGATCGAAAAAGATATGATCCTGCTCTCTGCTGTACCCGGTTATAAAAAGATTGGTAAGGGTATGTGCGTCCTGTTGTTGAAAAAAATCCTTAGCTGAAGGAGGCAATTCTTCGTAATCGACAATTTTATCTATCAATTCTTCCCTGATATCCGGACTGGCTTCGAGAGCTTCAGCAATGAGCCTTTGTGTATCAAGTACATTTTCTTTGCCAATCAAATGCTGTAACACCCTTCTGAAAACATCATGTTCTTCCCTCATCTGTGGCAGATGGACAATATCATCAAAAAGCAGTTCTTCTGCTTTTTTAGGAGAAATCCTGGATATACCTTCATCAGGACGGTGAATTAAAACTTTATACAGTGCACCAATTTCCGAATTTACCTGAATCATAAATAATACATTATTATATGCGAAGGTAGTGAAAATTGCTATCTATGTTAACCTTAAAGCGGAGAAAACAATGCTTTTTTGTATTCATCAAAATCCTTTTGCAGTATATCAATGTGCCCTCCCCTACAAATAAACAATTTCGATCTATCACGAAATACATCCTTGTATGCCTTACCAATTGAAACAGGAGTAAGTTGATCATCAATTCCATACAGCAATGTAATATTGACATTTTCAGCGATTTTTGATGCGGTATTTAAGTAATTTCCATTTCCGGAAAATGAGGCAGACACCATACCCATAAATTTAAGGGTGTAATACAAGGACTTATTCCGCTTTCTGAAATAGTCCAATCTGTTTGACGGACACGATTCCAGCACTAAAAAACGGGGCAATAATGCTCCTTGAGACATAAATCCTAAAGATTGCGCAGCACCGAAAGAAACGCCATGCAAAATGACCTGAGTACCAGTAAAAAGGTTGATTGTACTAGTGTAAACATCGCAGATATCCAAATAAAAATTAAAATCTCTGAAAGCGGATTGCCCAAATCCATTAAAATCAAATAATACGACATTTATTCCTTCGCTTAAATAAATGTCAGCTATACCCTTTTCAATAAAAAATAATTTTGCGGCACTAACGTAAGGATGTGCCAGAATTACTGTTTTATCAGATGTATCACTGGATTTCTTATACAAGACAGAAATATTACGCAAGGAAGTTGTCATGGCTTGCCAGCCACTGCAAAGCTCTGACTGATGAATATACTGCGCTCCCCTTGGAAGAAATAAATTAAATAACTTTCGGTTCATTTACAGATATTTATTCACAGAAAGCACAGGATGCTGGTGATTAAAACCAGGTAAAATCTCATTCAAAGGTAAATAAGATTGGGGGTATTTTAAAAAATTGCTTCAGCAGATAAAATTCCTCCCTTAACATTCTGCAAAAGATCCTAAAGTGATATCAGCCGGATATAGTATTGAGCTGCCACTTGTTCTGTATTAAATTGCGTAACTTTGTATGATAATTTGTTCAACTTAAACATTCAACACAATGGTAAAAATATTGGTCAACGACGGAATAGAACCCATAGGAAAAGAAATGCTGGAAGCAGCAGGTTTTTCTGTAGACACTCAAAAAATCCCACAGGAAGAATTAATTTCCCGATTGCAGACGTATGATGCCATTTGTGTTCGCAGTGCCACAAAAGTTCGCAAAGAGATTATTGATGCATGCCCGAATCTGAAAGCTATAGCCCGAGGAGGCGTAGGAATGGACAACATAGATGTGGAGTATGCCAGATCCCGTGGCATACATGTCATCAATACTCCTGCAGCTTCTTCAAGATCCGTTGCAGAATTATGTTTTGCGCATATGCTGGGGCTTATCAGGTTTCTTCATATTTCAAACAGGGAGATGCCTGTGGAGGGAAAAACGGGTTTTGAGGTACTCAAAAAGAAATTCGCATCAGGTACCGAACTTTACGGCAAAACACTGGGTATTATTGGTCTTGGGAGAATCGGCAGAGAAATGGCATCTATGGGGCTTGGGCTTGGAATGGATGTTTTGGCGCATGATCCAATGGTAACGCAAGCAGAAATAAACTTTGGTCCTGACAAACACAGAAGTAAAATGATAATAGATTCTACATCTCTTCAGGATCTTTTAATCAACTCAGATTTCATATCTATTCATGTACCTTCACTTGGCAAAGCGCTTATTACTATGGCAGAATTAAAAGAAATGAAAAATGACGCCATTCTGATCAATGCAAGCCGAGGTGGTATAATCGATGAACAGAATCTGTTGGAAGCTCTTGACAAAGGAATTATCAGAGGTGCGGGTCTGGATGTATTTGCGGGGGAACCAATGCCTAATGAAGTTTTACTTAATCACCCAAAAATATCGGTTAGCCCGCATACCGGTGCTTCTACAATTGAAGCACAAAACAATGTGGGCAAGGAACTTGCAGAACAATTGATCAATATCCTGAAATAAAAAAAGACCGGTGGGGGCCGGTCTTTTTCATTTTAAGCTTCTTTGAATACGGTTCCTCCAAAGCTGATCAAAACGATCAATGCAATGCAAAATATGATCATGGGTTTACATTTTGGTGCAAGATAAAACAATTTTATTTATTTGTCAAGTGTAATCTTCAATAAATGAGTAATTTATATATATTTTATTTTTACCAATAGCTATTTTTTCTATATGTATGACACCAAACTTCAGAATTGCTGAGTGTCTCCATAGAAAAATAAAACAGCATAAGTGCGTTTTATTTATCCATTTCGTTCTTAGGAAAACAAAGCCAATATCTTTTTACCATTTAACGCTACCAGATTGTTTGATATTTTGTACAGAGATGAATTTTTAATTGCCATTCACAAACCAGAGCGTTGGTTTGTTCACAAAACCAATCTCGATAACACCTGCGGTGACATTATACTAAATCACCTGAGAGATCAGATCGGACAATTAATATACCCTGTTCACCGCCTTGACCGGAAAACCTCGGGTGTCCTGATATTTGCACTGGATAAGGCCACTCAAAAAGTGACCAACAGTTTTTTTAGTGACCGAAGGGTTAATAAAAAGTACCTGGCTATTGTCCGTGGGCATTTTCCCGATTCAAAACTTATAGAAATACCATTAATTAATGATCAGGGAAAACTGCAGGAGGCGTCGACTTACGTCAGGTCTATCGCACAAACTACATTGACCTCACATGGTCAGAATTGCATACACTGCAGGTACTCCTTAGTAGAGGCAGAACCCGTTACAGGCAGAATGCATCAGATCAGAAAGCATCTGGACAAAGTAAGGCATCCGATCATTGGCGACAGACCTTATGGATGCAATAAGCAAAACAGATTTTTCAAAGAAACTTTTGGGATGGATGACTTACTGCTTCATGCCTACTCCGCTGAGTTGCCGCATCCGTGTATGCCTGATCTTTTGCTTAATATTAAGTCAGCACCATCAAAGGTATTTGTAAAAACAGCAGAAAGTTTGTCGCTTGGAGAAGCATTAAATGCCTATCAGGCACCAACAGATTTACTTAATAAGCAACAATTACCTTATTAGAAAAAAGCATTCTGCTACCCCTGAAGACCTGAACCATATAAACTCCGGTTTTTAGTTCATTACCCAGACCGGAATCATATGCTTGTTCATACGTTTTGTTGTCTATCATCATTCCATTCATATCAAATAATGAAAACTGACAACCTGAAAGTGATTGTTGTTCATTATGAATGTAGATCTTTTGATCTTTTGACATAAAAGTAACTTCCTGACTATTATTTTCTTCCTGAGTTGAGGACGACACCTGTGGAGTAACCAGATTGGCATTAAAAAATAAATATTTTCCGTCGCTCCTCCTGTTCCAGATCACAGCAACAACTTTGACATTTCCTTCAGGAACGTCAGTTATAGTAGCCTGGGTTTCAAAAGTTTTTCCTGCTGCAATCGGACCTTTGGCCAATGGTTCACCGAAATGATTCGCAAACAGACTTCGTCTGAGTAGATACCTGTGAACGGCATTATTGCCCTGACCGGTTTGCGGTGCGATGAGCTGATCATGCACCAGATAAAGTCCAAGGTGGTAATCGCCCTGACTAACAGGCAGGAAAAATTCCGTTTTGGCTTTTACCTGCAATTCGCGACCAGAACCTGTCTGCTTTATAGTCGCATCAATTCCGATTCCTGCAAACGGATCAATCAATTGATTTAATTCCACAACGGCTTCCGCTTCGAGCAATTTTGAAGCTATATTGGACGAATTGACATTCATGTCTTCAAGACTTTCAAAAAATCTTGGATGACCCACGGCCCCTAGATTAGCAGCTATAGCAGCCGAAGTATTATTGGTCAGATTTCCACTCGTGTGCAGAGCCCATAAGATGGTTTGTTTGTTCTCCAGCTTATCCAGAAGTTGCTTGTGCATGTTCCATCCCCAGGACCCACAATTCGAGCACCAGTCTGCTGATGTTTTGGAAATCATAGTCCACTGTTTTTTACTTACCGTCTGCGCATTGGCACCTATTAAAATAAACGACGATAATGCAATGAAATAAATTTTTCGCAACATATATTATATTTTTATGTATTAATAACATCCGGCAAAAACAATTGTTTATAACATTACTTTTTCGTACATTAGTTATATTTCAAAAAATGAACATGAATAAAGACTTTTTGAAAGATATACCGCACGAAAAAATTTATTTTACAATAGGAGACGTAGCATCTATTTTTCAGGTAAACACCTCCCTTATCAGATTTTGGGAATCTGAGTTTCCTATGCTTAAGCCACATAAAAATGTGCGTGGCGAACGCAAATATACCCGAAAAGATCTGTCTGTGATTGCGCAGATTTACAAACTAGTCAAGGAAGAAGGATACACCCTAGATGGAGCGAGAAAGCACTTTAAATCAAGCCAAATTGATAAAAACGAAGCACCAGGAAACGAATTACTTAATCGCCTGCTAAAATTGAAGATTTCCATCAATCAATGGAAAGATGCGTTATAGGCCATACAAATGTTTTTGGGCTCTGTAAAAAAATCGAGCGCCTGAAATCCTCCCTCCCGTCCTACTCCGCTGCTTTTCATTCCTCCGAATGGGGTACGAAGATCACGCTCCAGCCAACAATTAACCCATACTATTCCTGCTTCTATCTGCTCGGAAACCCTCAGGGCTCTGTCATAATTTTGTGTCCATAGCGTAGCTGCAAGACCATATGATGTGCTATTGGCAAACTCCAGTACTTCCTCTTCTGTATTGAAAGGTGTAATTGTTACAACAGGTCCAAAAATTTCTTCCTGATTCGTACGGCAATATGGAGACAAACCTTCTATGACTGTTGGCTCAAGAAAAAAACCACCTGCGCATCTGCCTTCCGGATTGTAAATTTTACCTCCTGTGAGTACTTTGCCGCCCTCCTCCTTTGCAAGCTCTATATAAGACAGTACCTTTTCCAGATGCTGTCGGGAAACCAGAGCCCCAAACCTGGTATCGCTATCAAGCGGATCTCCTTTTTTTAACTGATCAACCATCTGAATAAAATCATGTCTGAATCTGTCATAGATGGTGGCTTCAACAAAAATCCTGCTCCCGCAGAGACAGATTTGTCCCTGATTGGCAAATGAACTTTGTAACGTTGTTTTCAGCATTTGTTCATAGTTGCAATCCGAAAAAATTATATTTGGGTTTTTTCCTCCCAGTTCGAGAGACATTTTTTTAAATTCCGGACCAGCTACTGAAGCGATTTGAGCACCGGTTTTAGTGCCGCCGGTAAAAGAAACAGCCTTGATATTTTTGTGTCTGACCATGGCATCCCCGGCTATTGATCCATATCCATGTACGATATTCAACACGCCCTTTGGCAACCCGATTTTCTGGCAGACACTTGATAAAAGATATGCTGTATATGGTGTAATTTCAGAAGGCTTGGCCACAACAGTATTACCTGCTGCTAGTGCCGGAGCGATTTTCCATGTAAATAAGTATAAAGGAAGATTCCATGGAGATATACAAACAACTGGTCCAAGCGGATGACGCATTGTAAAATTAATGTTACGTCCCGCATTTACATGTGCTTCAGAATGATATTGAGTAATGGCTTTAGCATAAAATTCAAGGTTTGAAATGGCTCTTGGTATATCAACTTTTCGAGCAAGGAATACAGGTTTTCCGTTATCTACAGATTCAGCACGGACAAACTCCTCAAATCTGTCCCTGATCCCATTGGCCATTTTCTGAAGCCAGACTGACCGCTCTTCAATGGAGGTGTGACTCCAGTCCCTGAATGCCTTTACTGCTGCATCAACTGCCTTATCCACATCTGCTTTTCCGGAATCAGGTATCATGCTGTAGACCATACCGGTCGAAGGATCTATATTTTCTATGTATTTTAAGCTAAGCGGTTCTGAAAGTGTGCCGTCGATATAGTTTCTGATATAATCCATAGTTTATGCTTTTGAACTAAAATAAAAACTCATTTCCCGTATGAGATCAACTGGCAGGAGAGGTAATTCTGAGCGCGGAATCAAAAGTGTACTTACATTATGGAGATCAGAAAAAATATGATGCCTGGATGCAGTCGTAGCGAGGTATTCATGGCCGGAAGAACCGCCTGTACCCACTTTTTTGCCAAGCATCTTCATGACCATCTGTGCATGGCGATATCGCCAGGTTGTCAGGTGGTCGTCCATTTCCACAAGTTTAGACAACAAAAGATAAGGCATCCTCAGAATTGGTTCGTCCCTGTATAAGTGTATAAATAATGCGGCTATTGTCGCTCTGTAACTCAATTTTAGCCTGCCATCTCTGATCAGTTCATTATGTCTCTCCTCATCGAAAATACCTGCAAAGTAGGTATGCGTATCTCCAAGCATCTTGAGGCGCATTTCCTTAAACTCATCTGACAGTATATCTGTCTGCCTGATTAATTCACTTTCAGATTCCAGCATTCTAGCTACTGCAGCTTTGTAGCTATCCAGAAAATTGAAGTCACCCCATTCCAGAAATGGTGTCCTTTCCAGCCACATTTCCATCAACTGTAACAAAGATGCACCATGTTCCAGTTCCTCGAGTTTATCCCGCTTATTGTCATCAAATACACAAGTATATGATTTTCCCTGATAAGTATGTCTTGCATCTGCTTTCAAACCCAGCATAACCTCCAGCTCTCTGAATTGAAAACTCTGAAATCCTGATGCCGGAAAAAGATAGTTTCTGAATTCAAGAAAATCCAGCGGTGTCATCGTTTCCAGTATTCCAATCTGCTGCACAAGCAATTTCATTATTTCTATAACCCTGTCCAGTTTTGCCGTTGTTTCTGCTACATCTTTTTCCTGAATCTCTTTTTTATGAAATTTTTTGATAATCGCCCGCAATTCATAATTTATCTGCTTAAACCACAATTCATACACCTGATGCACGATAATAAAAAGCATCTCATCATGTGCAGGCGGTGCCCCCACCTCTGTACTTCTGAGGTCCTGAGCATGCAGGATTTTATCCAGTTGTAAATAAGAGTTGTAATGTATCGATGAATATTTTGATTTTTTCTCTTCCATATTTTTTAAAACTTACTGAGGTTCAACGTATGCGACGACTTTAATTTCAATCAAAAGGTGTGGATGCGGCAACTGATGAACCGCAACGGTCGTCCTTGCAGGACCATTATAATCAAAATACTCTCCGTATACTTCATTATATCCTCCAAAATCATTCATATTGACTAAAAAAGTCGTGAGTTCTACCACGTGTTGTAAGTCACACCCTACATTCTGAAGTATTGACCTGATGTTGTCTATGACCGCTCTCGTCTGAACACGAATATCCAGCTCCATGGTTCCCAAATGATCTGCTGATGCCCCGGCAATAGTATTGTCCGGTTTCCTCGAACTTGTTCCGGACACAAAAACAAAATTGCCTGCTTTCTTGACATGCGGATATTTTCCCCTTGGCGTAGCCATCGACTCAATAAGTTTGCTATCCATTTTTAATAATTTAGCTCAAAAATAATCAAAAAAGCGGTAGAAATCAGCACCTTAAACCTAACATAAAGGAGAATCGTATCTTACAAGTTACCCAGCTACTTGATACATCCCTATTAAAGAAAGGAAGTAGCCAACAATTTATATTTTTAATAGCATACACAGCCAGCAGGTAAATTGAATACGTTAAACATTTTATAGTCTTGATTTATTTAATAATAATACACAATAGCAATATCATTATCATTCTATAAAATACTATATATACTTGAGGGATAATTAATTGCTGGTTGAACAGGTATAAATATGTTGATTTATCATTGGCTTTAAAATAAAAAGATGAACTTAAATCTTGGAAATAAGCACGCGCTTGTTAACGGAGGATCAAAAGGAATAGGATTTACCTCGGCGGTAGAACTGGCTTTATTGGGTGCAGATATTACGCTGGTAGCCAGAAATATTGATTCACTTGCAGAGGCCATGAGACATCTGCCCAAAACCCACGCCAATCAACACCATGATTTTATGGCGCTGGATCTGAGTCATATGGAAGAGGTGAATAAAAAAATCAAAGCCCTCATATTAAACAAACCTGTACACATACTGGTAAATAATACTGGTGGTCCGGCTTCCGGCAATATTCTAAATGCCTCCCCGGAGGAGTTTATTGCTGCGTTTAATCAGCATTTGATATGCAACCAGATCATTACTTCGCTGGTTGTACCTGGCATGAAAAAAAGTCAGTACGGCAGAATTATAAATATTATCTCTACCTCTGTTAAGGCGCCGCTCAAAGGATTGGGCGTAAGTAATACCATCAGAGCAGCTGTTGCAAACTGGAGTAAAACCCTTGCGGGCGAACTTGCACCTTTTGGAATCACTGTAAACAATGTGCTGCCCGGAGCTACTGCTACGGAAAGATTACAGGAGATTATCTTTAATAAAAGTTCAAAAAGCGGAAAGTCAGCAGAAAGTATTGAAGAAGAAATGCTCAGTGAAATACCCATGGCAAGATTCGGCAAACCTGAAGAAATAGCTGCAGCTGTAGCATTTTTAGCCAGCCCGGCTTCTTCATATCTTACAGGTACAAATATCACTGTAGACGGCGGACGAACGAGCTGTCTGTAACGAAAAACTGGTAATCAATAATTTAAAGTTTATTTATCAATTAATCCGGTAGTGTGCAGAGCATTTTTTCTAAAGTATATCCCACATGTGTAAGGCGGACAAAATGAAGCAGAAATTGAAGCCTTAAAGTATTAGTATTTTCTCGAAATCAATTCATCCAGGAGCTCAATCATATCGTTTTGCTTATCGACAGAAAAACTGCAAGCCCTGACATGGGATACTGCAAGATCTCTGTAAGCCTCTATTACCTGAATGGCGTATTCCTGAACATTCAATCTCCTGAACATATCCGTTACTTGTTCTACTTTCTCATCGTCAGAAAGACCTGATGAAGTACTGCATAAATTCAACAAAATATCTCTCTCGCCAGGATCAGCAAGCTCAAGAGCTTTTAGAAACAGAAAAGTCTTTTTATTCTGAATAATATCACCTCCAATTTTTTTACCTACGAGTTGTGGATCACCAAAAGTATCCAGAATGTCATCCATAATCTGAAAGGCAATTCCAAAATTTACCCCAAAGGCATAGAGGTGATTCAAATCGGACTGCGGCGCACCGGCAACGGCGGCACCACATCTTAATGCTTCCCCGAGAAGTATAGAAGTCTTCAGTTCTATCATTCTGATGTACGATTCAATAAAAACATCCATCATCTGCTCAAAATCCATATCCATTTGCTGGCCTTCACATACTTCAGTTGCCATGCGATTAAAATAGCCCAGTAGCTTAACGACCAGTTGACTATCCGCATACTTTGAAATATAATCATATGCCTTAATCATCAGAACATCGCCGGCTAATATGGCTGTATTTTGCCCATATCTGGCATGAACAGTTGGTTTCCCTCGTCTTACATCCGCCTTGTCCATAATATCGTCATGAACAAGTGTAAAATTGTGGAAAATTTCAACTGCCATCGCCATTGGCAAAGCATTCTTTAAATCATCCTGATACAGCGAATATCCCATCAGAGTCAATGCCGGCCTTATTCTCTTGCCACCAAGAGTCAATATATAATGAGCTGGAGTATACAGTGATTCAGGAGTGTTACCAAGATTCTGATCCTGAAGATGTTCCATAAAAAAAGAAGCTAATTCATTTAGCCTGGACATTGATGCCATGGAATGGTTATACTTAAAGGATTATTATTCATTTGAGGAATCCACATCCTTACGGTTTTTAAACCAAACGTAAGCAAGTGTACCAACTAACAGATACGGCATAGACAGCATAAAAAGGATACCCGCATTAAGACCTTTTCCTGCAGTTCCTCCATCTTTCAAATTACTTTCAGCAGAAATTTTACACATGGGACATTGAGCATCAAGGTCCGGACCTATCATAAACATTATGAATAGTATCAATAAAACAGGTAGTAATTTAGGGACACATTTCAATGTTGCGTTCATATCGCATTTATTATTTCTCTCTAAAATATGTAAGCAGAAAAAGAAATTTCATAAAATTTACTGGTATTAGTCAGATACCCTTACAATACCCATTTGCAATTTTACATCCTAGTTTGGATAACAAGGTTGAAGCATAAGATAACAGATAGGGCCAGTTACTGCAACATACAACCAAATAGGATAAACCCATTTTGCCATGCGTCGATGTTCTTCTACCAGAAAGTAATATCCTTTGAAAAAAGTAATCAATATAAATGGCAAAGAAATCCCGGCAAGTACTATATGACTGATTAAAAGTATAAAATAAATTGTTCTGTTTATCCCCTCACCACAATATTTTGTTTCAGGTACAGTAAAATGATAGAGCACATAACATATAAGAAAAAGTGCTGAAAAAGTCATTGCACCAAATATCATGCGACGATGCATTATAACATTCTTCCTTTTAATAAATAATAAGGCAAGAATCAAAAACAAGGCCACAAGGGTATTAAATACGGCGTGATAAGGAGGTAAAAATGAAAAATCTAATCCCAGATCAATTTTCACGTAGCGCATAAATACAACAAGAACCAGGACGGCCACAGAAAGTACTATGCTCCAAAACCTCATAGCGGTTGCCTTAGCCTCATTTGCTTCAGGATATTTCATTATTGCTGATTTTTAAGTTTAATGTCAGGTTCTTTGGGATTTGGCAATAATACAGCCAGGTGCTCAACAAGATTTTTCAGATCCTCCATGGTTTGGCCATAATAGTTTCTGATATTACCTGATGTGTCCACCAGGGCAAAGGAATGGTTCTGACGAATAAATAAAGAATCTAACGGTACTGAAGCGGCAATTATGTTGGATTGTACCGAACTATCTGCAATAACCTGAAAAGTATAGGCATCCTTAAACTGATCTATAATTGGAACCAGGGCTGCTTCAGTTTCTTCATTAATTCTTAAGACGACAAGTGTAGTTTTACCGGAAAAAATGCTGTCGGTATAGCCTGTTGAATCCAGTTTAGCCTTCACCTCGAGTTGCTTCAATGCATCCTTTCTGTAATCGAGCCCCTGGCGCAGGTAATACCACGAGCCAAAAGGAACTATAACCACTAAAGCGAATAAAACAATCCAACTTAGAATCTTCATAAGGTAAGTTTATATTCATCTATCCTAAAAGAGATCATATCCGTCTTTAACTTATTTGAAGGCATTCTAAAATTAAAATATCGCCTGAACATTTATCTATAATGCCTGCAAAAATTTCACTTATAACAAAAAAATAAAGTGAAGGTTGAATTATACAGATATAAAAAAAGCGGGCAAGCCCGCTTTTGTATCAATTAAATGATGTTATCCATAGTATAAATTTCTAAACTTCCTGTCGGTTTTTGAACCGGGGCCGAAGTCTCACTTTTTTTGTTTATACGATCTCTGGAATTAAACCAGTATTTACCCTCAGCCAAAAAGGCGATTATAGCCCAAACCAACAAAAGCGTAGGTAAAAGCACCGTTCTTACAAGACCGGGTACTTCATATTTCATATGCATAAATTCATATACAATCAGGTATGCTTTTACGATACTCAAAATGATCATCATACCTCCTGTTATCCAGCCGGAAATATAAAAACCATCCACGAGATAACCTTTTCCAAGTAAGGCAAAAAGCACTTCAAATATGGTTATGAATGCCAGTATAGAAATAGTCTTAGTGGCAATTTTTTTTGAACCTTCATATGATAAATGTCCCATGATATCAATAAATTTTTAAAAAATCAAAGCAAATAAAACAGTAAAAATACAAATACCCAAACAAGATCTACGAAGTGCCAGTAAAGACCAATTTTCTCCACCATTTCGTATCCATTCTTACGTCTAACGTATAAACCGGTAAATGCGTTTACACAAATTATCAAAAGGAAAATAACTCCCGTCAAAACGTGAAAACCGTGAAAACCTGTTATAAAAAAGAACAATGCCCCGAATGCCTTTGGACCAAATTTCTGCTCCTTTTCTTTTCCTGCATCAGATCCTTCTGTAACTTTATACTTAAGCGGATGCCATTGTCCATCATGTTTGTGAATCAGATAAGAATCACCTGCCTTAAAAGTAGTTCCTTCCTTTATATCATGGCCGTCCCCTTCGAGGTAAACGCCTGTTTCTGTATGTGTTCCAAAAGGGTTAACCTTTACTGTCATGTGCTCCTTACCTATAAGTGTATTCCATTCCCATGCCTGACAGCCAAGGAAAGCTGCCCCCCCAACGATAGTCCATATCATCCATTTTACCACTCCCATTTTATTTTCCTGATGACCTTCCTGAACGGCGCGCACCATAGTGAATGACGAAGCCAAAAGAATGAATGTCATCAATGTCACAAATAATAAAGGCTTGTGGTGAAATCCTCCCGGAAAACTGCTAAATACAAAATCAGGTACCGGCCACGAAGGCATACTAAACCTCAATGCACCATAAGCAATTAAAAATCCTGAAAACGTGAATGCATCGGAAAGCAGAAAATACCACATCATCAACTTGCCATAGCTGGCCTTAAATGGTTCACTACCACCACCCCATGAAGTACCTTCATGTGTTTCGGTATGATGCGCGTGTTCTAATGTCTCTGTAGCCATCTAAATGAATTTTACTATTTGTAAAGCAATAAAAATAAAAACAATACCAACCATAGACCATCGACAAAATGCCAATAGTTAACAACAAGATCAAATTTATTTATTCTTTTCTTCAATCTTTGAAATGGAATAATAAAAGTATTAATCGAAGATATTATAAGGGCAACTATCCCTCCTAAAACGTGGAGGGCATGAATGCCTGTTATTAAATATAAAAATGACCCTGATACGTTCCCTTTCAGATCAACTCCTTTTTGGAATAAAGTTATCCATGAAATGTATTGAAATAATACAAATCCAGTTCCCAATACCAATCCTGTCAAAACTAATGATCTGTAGCGAAGTAAACTATCACCGGCCAGGGATTTTTTGGCCAAATGTAAAATATAACTAATCAAAATAACCAAAATAGTACTGACGTAAAAAGTCCACGGCAAAGAAAATTCAAGCCAGTTACCACTAGCCTGCTTCACTATATAGGCGCTTAAAAAAGCGCCAAACATCATCGTTATACTTGCCATAGCTGCCCATAAGGCAAACTTTTGAGGATTTATTTTATTTCGACTATTTTGAGTGCGTGTCTGCATGTTTCGCTTTTAAAAATTAAAAATCCAAACAACCAATAAAAAAACCGGCAAGTACAAAAAAGAAAAAAACATCAGTTTCAGTGCAGAAGCCTTATTAAAACTAAAATCGAATAAAGCACTAAAAACAACATATAAAATACTCCAAAACATCAATACTAATGTTGCAAACAACCCTGTATATCCAAAATAATAAAGTAGTCCTATTACAGGCAGGACAGCAAGGGCGTACATCATAGAAAACTTTCCTATACGACGATCAGGTTTACCATAACTTGTTGGAATAAGCTTATATCCTGCTCGTTGATAATCTTCAAAGCTATTATATCCAATAGACCAGAAGTGTGGAAATTGCCAAAAAAACTGGACAGAAAACAACAATATCCCAAGGTAGGTGATGCTAGATTCCACAGCAGTTGTCCCAATAAGCACTGGTAACGCACCAGGAATGGCTCCTACTGCAACTGCCAGAGAAGAATACCTTTTCATGGGAGTGTATACAAATGCATAAATGACCAGACTAAGCAAGCCCAAGAATGCTGTCATTCCATTAAACAACGAGAGCAATGTAACGCCTGCAAGACATGAGAGACCCGCAAATAAAACAGCCTCTGAAGTCTTCATTCGTCCGGCAGTAACCGGTCTGTCGGCAGTTCTAGTCATTAAAATATCATATTCCCTTTCCAAAACCTGGTTGAGTGCATTAGCAGCAGAAGTCACTAAAAAACCACCAACCATTAAAATAACCATGTCAAGCCAGGAAAAGGATGTACCAGCTGCAATCAAATATCCCAATAGTGAGGAAAAGACTACGACAAGTGTTAGCCGGAATTTTACCAGCATAAGGTAATCAGACAATTTTGAAAACGAATTGTCTTTTTGTATTGCGTATGTCTTAACCTTGCTCAAAACAGGATATTATCAGCTATTATCAATGATCTCCTACTTCACCTTCTTTGAGTGGAATATGCTGTGGCACAAACTCTCTTTCATCCTTGCTGTAATCATATGCCCATCTGTGAACAACAGGCAATTTTCCAGGCCAGTTGCCATGTATTGGCTCGATTGGAGTTGTCCATTCAAGCGTATTTGCTCCCCATGGATTTTTAGAGGTCATTTTCTTTCCATACCATATAGAGTAGAAAAAGTTGATGACGAAAACAAGCTGAACAGCAAATGATATAATAGCAAATACAGTGATAAATTTGTTAAGATCAGCAAAATGGCGGAAGGCGTCGAAAGAATCAAAGCTATAATAGCGTCTTGGAACGCCGGCCATTCCAGTGTAATGCATTGGCCAGAATATGGCGTAAGCACTTACTATAGTCCCCCAGAAATGAATTTTGCCAAGGGTTTCATTCATAAATCGCCCGTACATCTTGGGGTACCAGTGATAAACGCCTGCAAACATACCAAAGAAGGCAGCAACACCCATTACAATATGGAAGTGTGCAACAACGAAATATGTGTCATGCAATTGAATATCAATGGCAGAATTACCTAAAAATATTCCGGTCAATCCACCAGAAATAAACATAGAAACAAAACCAATAGCAAAAAGCATTGGTGTATTTAACCTCAAATTACCCCCATAAAGGGTCGTTATCCAGTTGAAAACCTTGACCGCAGAAGGCACCGCAATAATCAGGGTAAATACCACAAAAAAGTTTGAAAGGAATGGATTTACTCCTGACATAAACATATGATGTGCCCAAACGATAAAGGACAAAAATCCGATTGCCATGATGGAATATACCATTGCTCTGTATCCAAAAATTGGCTTACGTGCATGTACAGATAAAACTTCGGATACCAGTCCCATTGCCGGAAGTATAATAATATACACCTCAGGGTGTCCTAAAAACCAGAATAAATGTTGGTATAAAATCGGGCTACCCCCCACTCTGTCGAGTGCTTGTCCCTCTATAAATATTTCACTCAGGAAGAAACTGGTGCCAAGACTTCTGTCAAATACCAGCATGAAGAAACCAGATGCCAATACAGGGAATGACAGCAATCCTAAAATAGCAGTAACGAAGAAGGCCCAGATTGTGAGCGGCATCCTCCATAAAGTCATCCCCTTGGTTCTTAGGTTCAACACCGTCGTGATATAATTGATACCACCAAGCAGAACTGAAACAACAAACAGAACCAGACTCACAAGCCAAAGGGTCATACCTGTTCCTGAACCGGATGAAGCCTGTGGCAAGGCACTCAATGGAGGATATGCTACCCAACCACCCGAAAACGGTCCTGTACTCAGGAAAAGTGAATAAAACATCACTACACCAGCAAAAAAGAAAAACCAGTATGACAACATATTCAAAAACGGCGAAGCCATATCTCGTGCTCCCAGCTGCAAAGGAATAAGAAGGTTACTGAAAGTTCCACTTAATCCTGCCGTAAGAACAAAGAAAACTATGATAGTACCGTGCATCGTAACAAGAGCATAATAAAACTCCGGAACGAGCTTACCTATACCGGTTGTTGGATCAACTTCTATCCATTTTCCCAGTAAGGGCTTAATCCAGGTAAGACTTTCTTCGGGAAAACCGAGCTGCATCCTGAATATTACAGACATAGCTGCACCAATAATAGCCCATATCATACCTGTTATAAGAAACTGGCGGGCAATAATTTTGTGATCCATGGAGAACACATAATGGAAAATAAAATTTGTCTGATATTTATCTCCATGATGATGTTCATGAAAATGATCATCGAAACCATGATCTTTGATTAACACATCTTCTTCGTGAACGGTTACATTTGCCATTTTACAAAAATTGTAAGTTACTTTGAATATACGTGATGAATTATTTTTATTTTACTGAAGCTGTATCCAGTGCCGCTGATGCCGTAGTATCTGCCACAGTTGTATCTTTAACTGCTGCTGCAGGCTCAGGATTAATATTTGTGGAATAAAACGACTTTTGACCGGCCATCCAGGCAGCATACTCTTCGCGGCTTACAACTTCAATGATTCTTCGCATACTGTAATGACCTTTACCACACAATTCAGCGCATGCAAGCTCATACTCAAATGTTTCCCATCGCTGAGGTCCATTGGGGTCGTCAGGATCTGCAGGCACTTGCCATTCAGGATACTGTCTCAGTTGTTCCCTGAATTCTTTAGTCGTTTTAACAGGCTTAAAAATAAAGGACGTTGGCAATCCAGGTACCGCATCCATTTTTACCCTGAAATGTGGAAGGTAAAAGTTATGCAACACATCTTTTGAAGTGATCCTGACTTTAATCGTTGAATCAACCGGTAAAATAATTTTATCTGTTCCCCCAAGTACAATATCGTCGTTGGCATTGGGATCATTAAAATCGATACCCAGACTATTATTGGCCAGATCAATTAACCGGAAATCTTTTCTACCAAGCTTACCATCCTCCCCAGGATATCTTATATCCCATGCAAACTGATATCCGGTTGCTTCAATCTCGAGATATTTATCTTCTTCCGTAAGTGTAGGGAAAATACTATTCCATGCAACCAGACCACTTGCAACAAGATATGTCATTACTACCGCCGGAACTGCAGTCCATATCATTTCCAGTTTAGTATCATGCGCAAAGAAAACGGCTTTAGTATCTCGCTGCTTACGATATTTGTAAGAATACCAGAAAAGTAAAATGTGCGTAATCACAAATACTATTCCCGTAAAAAACAACGTTACGTTAAATAAACTGTCCAGTTCAAATCCGTGCTCTGAAGCAGAAGTCAATGGACCATATCCAAGCATACTATTCTTATAATAGTAAGCAGAATAGATTGTTCCACTTAGAAAAATTGCCATAAAAGCAAGCAACCACTTACCCTGCGTTGTATTATTTTGAATTTCAACTTCTTCCTCGCCCCTAATTCTGGATGCAATCTCAGTGATTTTACCTATCTGAACGATAATTACAGCGAGTAAAAAAACAATGGCGAAAGCTATGAAATATATCATTTCTTAAATATTTTCAGTTATTTATTTTATCCTTAAATATGATGATGTAAACTCTCATTTAAATACGGATCATTTTTAGGTACCAATGCAGCTCGTGAAAGTGTATAAAGGGCAACAAATAAAAACAACCCAAGGAAGCCGACGAAAGTACCAAGTTCCAGTAACCCGGGCATGGTAAATCCGGATACAAAATTTGATACATGTTCTCCCCCGTGTCCATGATCAGCATGAGCTGCTGTATCACCATGGTGTAAAGCGTGGTTAGCTGTAATCAAAGCTCCCGGCTTTATCATGAGGAAGAAATCTACCCAGTGTCCTAATAATACTATAATTGAAACTAAGCCTACAGAACCAAACTTTCTCTTAGTATCATTTCGCATTAAAATAATAAACGGAACCAGAAAGTTAATGGCCAGATTACCAAAAAATAATGCAGGATAATTGTCATACCGCTCTCTGAAATAAATGGTTTCTTCTCCTATGTTGGCATACCATATAAGCATATACTGAGAAAACCAGAGATAAGTCCAGAACACGCTAAACCCAAATAGAAATTTTCCAAGATCATGGATGTGACTTTCATTTACAATTTCATAATAACCATTTTGCTTTAACCATATCAACAACAAAATAGTCAGCGCTATCATGGAAACAAACCAGCTTGCTGTAGAATACCATGCAAACAAAGTGCTATACCAGTGTGAATCGACACTCATCACCCACTGCCAGATCATAGCTGCACTTGTAAAACCAACTATAGGAAGAAATATGGCAGCATAGACTTTCATTTTTTTGTGCTGGCTGTAGTTGGCATCTCCACTTTCATCTTCCTGAAGTGACAGGGAGCGAAGCTTTCGAGTCAATAATATCCAGGTTCCTACAACAGCTATGGTACCAAACAAATACCAGTTTTTGTTCAGGAATGATGATTTTCCATCCAGAATTTTATCATATCCCTCACTTCCCGGATTAAGAATAGTCTCGTCAGCCCAGTGATATAAGTGGTGCCAGTGCATAAATACGCCTACACCGATGATGATCATAAATACAAAGCCTGCATATAGAAAAGAAGCATAAGCTTCCCATATTCTTTTAAAAACCGTATGCCAGCCTGCATAAGCCGTAATACAAACCGCAATAAAGAAGGACGCCATAATGGCTATTCCTGTAAAAAATACAGCATTATGCAAAAAGTTTGTCCAGAATCTGGTGTGTAATGCATCATCATTAAACCATGTTAAAACCATACAGATCAAGCCTGTTAACATAGCTCCGATCAATACGTTTTTTTGCCTGCTTGTGAAAATAAATTGATTCATCTTAATGTATCTTAACTTTCCTAATTGATATGTTTACTTTGTTTCTTTAGGTAATGCTGCTTCTGCTTCTGAAGATTCTGGAGTGGTTGAACCAGCCAGTTTAGAGGCGGGAATATCCACTGAATTCAAAGTATTTGCAGTTTCAGAATATTCCAGCTTCTTCGAAGTAGCCTGTAATGATCTTATATAGTGAATCACCTGCCATCTTTCTTCATAAGAGAGCTTATCTGTATAACCGCTCATAAGATTTTTTCCATAGTAAATACCATGGTAATACCTGCCATTTGAAGAGGCGATAAATTCATCAGATATAAAATTTGCTGGTTGTACAGGGTATTTACCTCCGTCATCTCTTACCAGATAACCTGCACCATCACCCTTTTCACCATGACAGGTAGAACAATAAATATTGTAAAGCAACTTACCTTTTTCAAGTCCTGCCTCAGTTATTGGATATGGATTTTTGAGAATCTCATTTATTGCACGGGTCCTCTCCTCTTCCGTATCTGCGTAATAATATGGAACTGAACCATTGGCAGGAACAGAAATACCCTGATGAGATGCAGAAACTACACTACCTGCATACCCCCGTGCTATTGTACCATTTACAGCCGTTCGCGGCTGAACAAACTTATGATATTCCTCTTCACTTCCCCAGCGATTTAACCCGTAGTAGCTATAGGTATTGGTTTCAAACGCTATCGAGTGCGCCATATCAGGCATATACTCGCTTCCAGTACTGTTCGGCCCTGGCTGTTGACATGAAGTGACCAAAAGAATACTTAAAATTACGGCAATATGATACATATATTTCATATGTTGTATATTATATTGTTTTTGAATTTACTTCAGAAGCACCTGTATGCTTGAAGAATGACTCAGCAGCTTTATTATCGACAGCAGATGTATCAAAGGCTATACAAAACTTATCATCTGTGATACGCTCATCAAGATGCTGATTTACTACACCTGGCCCAAGGCCATTAATAATGTAAAAAGTTACCGTCATACCTATGGCAGCAAAAAGAACTGTAAGTTCAAATGTAATAGGAATAAAGGCAGGAACCGACCAGTAAGGCTTACCTCCAAATATATTAGGCCAGTCTTTTGTAAATATCCACGTCATTCCCAAAAAGGCTGTACATGTTCCAATAGCCCCGTATATAAAACCGGCGACATGTAATCTGGACTCCTCCAATTCGAGAAGGGGATCTAAACCATGTACTGGAAACGGACTATAAACATCATATATATCCAGGTGATCAGCCTTGGCTTGTTTTACCGCTCTCAGCAAGTCTTCCTCATCATTGTAGAGGCCATAAATAACTTCTGTTCCGTGATTTGCCATATTATATATTTTACTATTGTCATTTATTAATGAGCAGCATGATGCTCATGATGATGTTTGGCATTTTCGCCGATGTACTGATCTCCACCAGTCTTCAATATACTCTTAACCTCTGCAACGGCAACTACTGGTGCAACTCTTGTAAATATCAGATAAGCAGTAAAGAATAATCCGAATGTTCCAAGGTATATTCCTATTTCTACCCATGATGGTGAGTACAAACTCCAGCTGGAAGGTAAATAATCTCTGGCAAGCGTTGTAGCAATAATTACAAATCGCTCAAACCACATCCCAATATTGATAAATATTGACATCAAAAATGTAAGCGTAATGTTTCTTCTCCAGGATTTTTTCCAGAATAATTGTGGAGAAATTACATTGCAAAACATCATTCCAAAATATGACCACCAGTATGGCCCGAGAGCTCTGTTAAAAAAGGCAAACTGCTCGTAAACATAACCAGAGTACCATGCAATGAACAACTCTGTCAGATAAGCGATACCAACAATAGTTCCGGTCAGCAATATAACTTTGTTCATGGATTCAATATGCTCTACGGTGATGTAGTCTTCCAGTTTTAATAGTTTTCTGGTAATAATCATCAGCGTAAGTACCATTGCAAAACCAGAAAATATAGCACCTGCCACAAAATATGGAGGAAAGATTGTAGTATGCCAACCCGGAATTACTGAAGTGGCAAAGTCAAAACTTACTATTGTATGTACTGACAATACAAGAGGCGTAGATAATCCCGCAAGAACGAGAGAAAGCGACTCCCATCTTTGCCAGTGCTTTGCTGAGCCTGTCCATCCAAATGAAAGGAAATTATAGATTTTTCTTCTCAATCCTTTTGCCCTGTCCCTGATGGTAGCAAAATCCGGCACCAAACCCGTATACCAGAACAGCAGAGAAACTGTTAAGTATGTTGAAATTGCAAAAACGTCCCAGAGCAGCGGGGAATTGAAATTTGGCCATAAAGGCCCTCTTGTATTGGGATATGGCAAAATAAACATACCCAACCAGATTCTACCCATGTGAATCAGCGGAAATAATCCAGCACACATTACAGCAAATATCGTCATCGCTTCAGCAGCTCTGTTAACCCCGGTTCTCCATTTTTGTCGAAACAACAAGAGAATCGCAGAAATCAAGGTACCGGCGTGACCTATACCAATCCACCAAACGAAATTGGTAATGTCCCAACCCCAGTTGATTGTTCTGTTCAGATTCCAGGAACCTATACCCATCCATATTGTCCATAGTATGCAAAATACACCTACTGACAATAAGGCAACTGAAATAACAAAACCAATTGTCCATGCCCTGGTTGGTGTTTTTTCTGTAGGGGAAATCAAATCCTCCGTTATCTGATGATAAGTTTTCTGCCCTGTAATTAGAGGTTTTCTGATTGGACTTACAACAGCACTCATTGAATATATTTTGAAGTGTTTACTGACATTAATTACGCATCAAGAGACTTGTCTCTGTTATTGACTTTCATGGTATATTGTACAGAAGATCTTACGTTAATTTCTTCCAGAGCAATATAATTAAGAGGAGATTCGAGTTTGCTGCTCAAAAGATCAGTTTTATTGTTCATATCTCCAAATGTTATAGCTCCGGTTGGGCAAGAGGTTTGGCATGCAGTTTTTACATCTGCATCTCTGAGTGATCGGCCTTCTACCTTGGCAGCCAGCTTACCCTCCTGGATACGCTGCACGCAAAAACTACATTTTTCTATAACACCCCTTGACCTCACCGTAACGTCAGGATTCAATACCATTCTGGTAAGGTTGTCTCCTCCGTATGGTACATTTTCATCTGCAAGCTTTGGCTGATTTCCCGGGAATATGTCTGCCGTAGTATAATCCAGCCAGTTAAATCTTCTGACTTTATAAGGACAGTTATTGGCACAATATCTTGTACCTATACATCTATTGTATGCCATCTGGTTCAAACCTTCTGAACTATGGTTGGAAGCATTTACAGGGCACACATTTTCACAAGGCGCATTATCACAATGCTGACACATCATTGGCTGATAAATGGTATTTGGATTTTCGACATCACCATAATAATATCGGTCTATCCTCAGCCATGCCATTTCATGGTGTCTTGCCACCTCATGTTTTCCTACAACAGGAACATTATTTTCAGCCATACAGGCTACCGTACATGCACCGCAACCTATACAAGCATTCAGGTCAACATGCATTCCCCAATGATGGCCTAGCGCATACTTATCATCATACCCTCCATAAATCTGCTGCTCATTGAGATGCTGGGCATGCTTGCGTTTTTCAACCAAACCTTCCACACCTTCTTTAAGATTGTTGATATGACTAGTATAAACTACTGATCTTTCAGTCAATGCTCCCTGGAAACCCGTAACCCCGGTGAAGTAATCAAAAAACACCAGTGCTGCTTCGTCAGCATTTATTTCCTTTCCTGTTTTAGTGTCTACTCCTTTCACACCTATTGTGTGATGATACTGCACAGAAGAAAAATCATCTTCTTTGCCTACTTTTTCACTTACACTGACATTAGTGGAATAGTACTGAGGATAATTACCTTCGATTCCAATGGATGGGTTGACATCTACACCTACCTGAGTACCCGTAGACCCCGCTCTTGTTCTTCCATATCCCAATGCAAGGGCCATTGTACCTGGCATTTGTCCGAATTGCTGAATCACAGGCACCCTGAGGGTGTTGCCTGAAATCTTTACATCCACCAGATCACCATCCTTCAAATCCTTAAATCCAACCATATTGCGCACCCCGTCGAAGTTTACAGGCACCGCAAGATAGTTACCCCACGAAGTTCTGGTAACCGGATCAGACATTTCCATTAACCATGGATTGCCCGCATACTGACCATTTCCAATCTGAACAGTTTCATAAAAGGAAATTTCGAGTTCTGCTGATGAAACTTTGGTAGGTGAAGAAATTTCTGCAGCGCTGTATGATGGTGAACCACCCTCTGCTGCGTATGTAAGCACCCCATCATGTACAACACTATCCCAGAAATTATTAAATGAAGAAAATTTATTTTGCTTTGGAAAATAGACCCCTTTCCATCTGTTTCTTAGATAGTCATAATATGGATTTTCAGCTTCAGCAGAAACCGCTGAAGAATTACCCCAGACCAAGAATGATTGTTCTGCCTGCCTGGTATTGAACAATGGGGCTATTGTTGGCTGAATCAACGTAATTTCTCCTTTCTTAACCTCCACGTCACCCCAGCCCTCCAGGTAGTGATTAGCGGGAGCCAGTAAATCACATGATTCAGCTGTTTCATCTATTGTTTGATTAAGGGAAATCTTTGTTTTCACCTTTTTAAGTCCTGCAGCGAATGCTTTATTATTGGGTCCGTCATATACAGGATTTGCATTCCATACTACAAGTACGTCAACCATTCCTGAATTCATATCCGCAATAAGACCTGCAAATGCGGCATCATCACCCACGCGCTGGTTTGAGGTCTGTGACATATCAATGGTACTACCATAATTGCCCAAAGCCTGGTTGATGGCATTAACCATTAATTGCTCAGCAAGATTATTTGATGCACTGATAACAAGACTCTCTCCTCTTTTTGCCTTCAGTTCTTCTGCTACTTTTGAAAGTGCATTTTTAGCCTTGTCCGGCAGTCCCTGCGTAGAAATACTTCCACCAGTTACAACATTATACAAGTGAGCGATAGCCACTCCCTGCTGAGAAGGCTTTACGAGTATTCTGTTATCTGCATTAGAGCCTGTCATTGACATGTGGCTTTCTACCTGAATATGCCTCGACATTCTGGCTTGAGTAACATCTGATATTTTTCTGTTTTTACTGTAATCAGCCGCATATTCGATCGGTGATATCCATGTTCCCAGAAAATCTGCATTAAAAGAGACTATGACAGAAGCTTTATCAAACTTATAGGAAGGAACTGCCCGAATGCCAAAATTTTTCTGGTTTGCATCAAGTAATGCAGATGATGAAACCGGATCGTAATAGACAACTGAAGCATCACCATAGGCAGCTGTAAATTCCGATAAAGCGTTTTTGGCAGTTGGGCTCATTTGCGTATTGGCAACAATCCTGATTTTTCTACCTGCCGTACAGGCATCATTTACATTCTTATCAAGTTCTTCCCATGTAATATCTTTCCAGGATGTACCATCCTTTATTCTTGGCCCGGCAACTCTGTGTGTATCATATAAACTCAATACTGAAGCCTGAGCTCTTGCCGATGTACCGCCTTTAGTTACAGATGAAAGATCATTTCCCTCTATTTTTATAGGTCTGCCTTCTCTTGTTTTTACAAGCACAGCACAATAATCACCTCCATTTACAAAGGTAGATGCATAATAATTTGCTACTCCAGGAACTATATCATCTGGCTTGATAACATAAGGTATGGCTCTTTTTACAGGTATATCACAACCGGCAGCCACAGTAGCTGCTCCGAGTCCAAAACCAAGAAACTTCAGAAAATCACGTCTGCTTCCACCAAGATGCTCAACCATATCCCCTCCGGATACCGGCAATTCATCAAATTCAGTTTCCTTAATACTAGCTAAAAATTCAGGATCCTGAACCAAATCCTGCTGGCCTATCCAAATATTCTCTCTTTGATTTTTCATTATATCTTAATGTTATGAGATTCTGAGAATTAATAGTGACATTTCTGACATTCCAAACCTCCAATATCTGCAACAGTTACATTATCTCTTTTACCGGAAGCGAGTTCTTCATGCAATTTTGTATAACCTGCATAGTACGGATTGTCTTTAAATTTTACTTCAGTCTGTCTGTGACAATTGATGCACCATCCCATGGATAATGGAGAAGCCTGAGCTAGTACCTCCATCTTTTCCACCTGCCCATGGCATGTCTGGCACTCTACCTTTCCTATGGTGACGTGCTGCGCATGATTGAAATAGGCATGATCCGGAAGATTGTGAATTTTTATCCACTCTATAGGGCCCTGTATTTTCTTCTTTTGTTCGTTAGTCAGGGACGATACAATATCTTTCCACTGTTGCTGAACTTCTTTTTCACCTTCTCTGTCCAGATCTGCTAACTCTTTTGCAACTTTGTACTGATCACCAATCCACTTGGTAAATATCGTCTTGATCTCGTCTTCTGACTTTTGGTCGTAATTTTCGATGTATGTATTGGTTGTAGGATCATACCCTATTGCTGCATATATCTTTGTTAATTCAGCTGTTCCGTATTTTGAACCAACTTTGATGGCTCTGTGACAATTCATACAGGTATTAACACCTGGGATTCCGGAATGCTTGGATCTTCGGGCACTGTCGTGACAATACTGACAATCAATCTTATGCAAACCCGCATGTGTCTCGTGTGAAAATTTAATGGGCTGCTCCGGTGCATATCCTTCCTGCCTGCCCAAGCTTACGGCTCTGTTGACCGTTGTGTAGGAACCCAATATCACCGCAGAGAATATCAGAAATGTAATAACGCCCTTGGAAGCCAGAATCTGGAGAATGGTTTTCTTTTCGTAAGAAGCCCCTTCCTTGGCAGCAGCTATTTGTCTGAGGTTAATAATGATTTTGGTCAGTAAAAGCGCAAGTGCTACCAAGACCCCAAGTAATATTAGATATATAGGTGTATTATCCACAGGGGTTTCGCCAGGCGTTTCACCAGCGGCAGGTGTTGTTCCCGCAGCTGCTGCTCCATATGTACCGTCATATACACCATTGACATAAGCTAAAATACTTCCTATTTCATCATCAGTGAGATTTGGAAAAGCCGTCATTACGGTAGGCTTGTATTGATTCCACAACTCTGTTGCCCTGGGATGCCCCTGGCTGATCAGAGCCTGCGAATTTCTAATCCATGCATACAGAGCCGTATCGTCGCCCCATCTTTCCTGACTACCACCGAGGGCTGGTCCGGTCGCTGCCGAACGCATGTCCTTGGCGTGACAACTAGCGCAATATGACTTAAATAATTCTTTACCGGCATCAGCACTAACCTCTCCTCTGGATGTAAACGCAAGGAAAAATAGCGCTGTAAGGGTTAAAAAACTGAGTTTAAGGTGCCTTTTTACCATTACTATTGATCTTTGTAAGATGATTTCAGTACGTTTTGAATTGTAATGAAATTGTAAAATTTCTAATCGACCACAAAAATAAAACTGTCTTTGGTTTTATTCAATTTTTAAGGCAATAATATATCTATTTAGAATATTTCTAAATTAGAACTAACTATAAGTATATGAACATGAAATATATTCATGTTTTTGTAATTTGATATCATATTTTATATTTTTATTTTCATCACTTTTATTTATTTTTAATTTAGTTTAATCACCATTTGCCATATATTTTTTGGAAAAACATGCTATATTGACTATATTTTATTTTAGCACAAGATTTTTAGTATTGCTTTGGCCTTTAAACCATCGAATAGAATTATTTTTGCGCCATGTATTTCTTTAACAAAAGTCTTTCTGCCATATCCCGATTTGAATATACAACCCGTTTGGCACTTCTTTTTATGCTATTTCTCTCTGTACTAAGTTCGCTTGGCGCCCAGAACCCTCCTTCATTTATAAGAGGTAGTTCCGGAAGCTCTTCCACTGGTTCCTGGCAGTATGACACCACCTATAATCTGGCATCAGTATACATACAGAACATTTTCGACACCATTCCAAAAAAAGACACTACATTACATACCTCCCTCCTCAAATTTGATCCGGCAAGATCGGAGGGAAATGAACACATAACCACAGGAAATTTATTCGACCCTGCTTACCCCCTCATATTTGCGCCCAATATGTCTACCGGATTTATTTCCGGATACAGCGAGTACAATGTGTATAAAACCCCTCAAGAGCATGCCTCTCTCCTGATAGCCTCAAAACCATATACAAATTTATATTTCAGTCAACTCAGTAATCGACAAAACTTATTTGCCGCAGCCGACTTTGCACGCAGTTTTAAAAACAACCTTAAGGTTTCTCTCCAGTTCAGAAGAGCATTTCAACAAGGTATATTCAGTAACCAAAGTCAGAAAGCGACCCTTTTACACACTGGAATATCGTATACCTCTAAAGACAAAAAACACATTACCATATTATCTTTTTCCGGAAATGCTTTTGATAAAAAACATAACGGCGGAATACTAAACACAGGCGATCTTAATATCCAGCCCAGAAGGGCTGCCATTTCTACCTGGCTTTCTGATGCACGATCAAGAAATCAGGAACGGCACTACACGCTCAATCATTATCGCTTGATTGCAAAAGGTGAATCGCAGTCCTTATATGCCCGGGCATCACTGACCTATCATTCGGGTTATGACCAGTTTGCAGACAAAACCTCCGCAGCTGATACTGTATTCTATGGTCAATTTCTAATTGACACCAGAGGACTAAGGCGCAGGTTTGAATTTCGGCACGGACAAGGCAGTGCATACCTGTATTATTTACGACGCACATCGATGGCGTGGTCAACAGGACTAATATACGATTTTTTTGCCGTCAATACTTCACCTGACACCCTGCAAAGAAATGACCTCACCCTGCATAGCACAGCCAGCTTCAAATGGAGTAAATTTCTAAAAGCCAATGCTTCAGCTAAAGCGGGTATTGCCCAAAATGCAGGCAATTTCCTCCTGCAGGCAAATGTTGAGGCAAAAACAGGCAGCTGGCTTTCTTTTCACGCAGGCATACGATTTTTTAGGTCAGAGCCCACCTTTGCACAAAAGATACTTAACATCAATGAACAATCGGTACTGAATACCAGCTGGGAAAAACCTTTCGGAACTATCCTGGATTTTTCCCTAAATATTCCCAAAACCAAAACCACATTAAAAATTACCCAAAACCTGGTGAACAACCTGATATACTGGGAAAAAACAACAAATACTATTGCAATAACTGATATCAAACCTGTGCAGTATGATTCCATATTTTCGCACAACCTGTTATCACTTCATCAGAATTTTAACTGGTATAAAATCCGGGTAGATAATAGCGTTTATCTTCAATTGACAAACAGAAACCTGATACATCTTCCAAAATGGTACACCTCACACAAAATATATTGGCAGGGCAATCTTTTTACATCTGCACTTGAACTGGCTGCCGGCATTGATATTACATTAATTCCATCCTACAATGCTGTGGGGTACAGTCCTCTTCACGGACAATTTTTCAATGATACTGCCCCATCAAACAATATTTTCCCGGATACGGATATTTTCATAATGGGCAAAGTTTCCAGATTCAGGTCATTCTTTATGATAGAAAATGCGGGCAGATGGTTGACCAATTACGACAATTTGAATATTTCAGGATATCCCCAGTTCGATCCTTTGCTAAGATTTGGCATTCAATGGACATTTCTGAATTAAGCTCAGTATATTTTCCACTCCTTCAAAGTCAATTCTTTCAGATCAGCAAAATACTATTAATGTGCATTTTATCCGGCATTTTCATGATCTGAAATGAGCATGAGGCAATCACACAAAACAGAATGATTATTTCTCATGCGAATTCCATATGACCTTAGAAAACCAGTCACGCAGCGCTTAACGAATTGAATATATACATATTAAATGATTGTCACTAAAGGTCATGAAAGCAATTCCAATATCGCCTCTGCTACTCTTTCAGAAGCGCCTTTTCCCCCAAGTTTAAGCCTTAGTTCATCATAACCGGATTTCATTTCCAGTGCAGCCATTTCATTGTGTAGCCTGTGATATACCGATGTTAGATTGCGAACATTAAAATCACTCTGGATTAACTCAGTAACTATCCCCTTATCCATAATCAAATTGACAAGTGATATGTATTTCAAATCAACAAGCATTCGAGCAATGTAATAAGATATTTTATTTGCCTTATAGCAAACGATTTGAGGCACACCCAGCAATGCTGTTTCGAGCGTAGCTGTTCCGGATGTCACAAATGCAAATGTCGCGTTTTGAAGAACTTTATATGTTCCGGATCTGCTAAGTATGTTTGATTCAGATGAAAATCCATGAAGCTTAATAATTTCAGTGTAAAACAAATCCGGAATTGATGGAGCTGCTGCAATGACAAATGGAATATTAAGTTCTCTGGCTGCTTTCAGAAAAACAGGCAACATGGCTTTAATCTCCTGTTTTCGGCTGCCAGGCAGGAGCGCCAGCAGTTTATTATCCTTTTCTCTTTTTCCTGCCTTTTCCAGGAATGGCTCTGTTTCATCCAGAAGCGGATGACCCAGATATTTGACCCTGCAATTATAATTTTTTAAAAACTGCTCTTCAAAAGGTAGAACCGGTATGAGTAAATCCGTATATTTTTTCAGTTTCCACACCCTGCTTTTGTGCCATGCCCAAACCTGTGGAACAATATAATACACTACCTTCATGCCTCTTCGTTTGGCCCATTCTGCCATCCGAAGATTAAATCCAGGATAATCAATCAATATCAAAACATCCGGCTGAAAAGCAATTATATCTTTCTTAGCTTTTCTGAAAAATGAGAAAATTGTCCTGATATTCATCATCACTTCCGCAAATCCCATAAAAGCCATTTTTCTGATATGGGTGACTGGCTCACCTGCATAGATTGACATACTGTCTCCACCCCAAAATCGAAATACTGCCGCTGAGTCTTTCTTTTGTAAAGCTGCTATAAGATTTGCTCCATGAAGATCACCTGAGGCTTCCCCAGCTATGATATAATAACGCATATGTTTGTATTTATCTCACTATTACACCAAAAAAAGTGTAGACCCAAAAGCCAACATATACAAGCGTAGGAAACACTATCCCTCTCATCTGATCATCCCATCTTTTTGATTTGGCAATCTGAAATGGAATCAGATTGCAGCATATAGCAAGCAGTGAAAGTGTTCGCAAGCGTCTCTCTGCTGTAGATGCTGTCACATCAGCCATAACACCCATTTGCGTTAGTAATTCAAAAATAAATTCAACAACTGTATAGCCTGCGACCGGAACAATAGCCCCAATGACAAATCCTGCCAAAATGGAATCTTTATTCATTTTATTAAAATTTTTGTAAATATTTATTTTGTAATTCTGAATTAAACTCTCGGCAAATCATCTACATCCAAAGCGTAAAAAATAAAAATAATTCCTTTTTGAAGTATGATACCTATTTTTCAAGTGTACTGAAAAAAGGTAACGCTTCCGCTACAAAAAGATTATGGCCCGATGGAACAACAGAAACATAATTTTCTGACAATGCTTTAATATCCGTATCTGCTCGTTCATCCAGACACTCAAACTTTCCTGTAAGCCAGTAATACTTCTCTCCCCTGGGATCAGTACCCTCCTGAAACTCTTCAACCCATCGACCTTCAGCTTGCCGGCAAATCCTAATGCCTCTTATGTCGCTCCTCTTGCCTTTGGGTATATTGACGTTAAGCAGTTTTGTAGGCCCCATGCCATGCTCCAGAACCCACGAAATTATTTCTTCCGCCACCATGCCTGACGCCTCAAAATCAGCCCCAAAATTGTAATCCAGAAGCGAAAAACCAATAGAATTTATACCTTCCAGACTGGCTTCCATGGCAGCCGACATGGTTCCGGAATACAATATATTGATGGAAGCATTAGACCCGTGATTGATGCCGGAAATACACAGGTCAATCTGACTGTTTTTCAAAATGACATTCTTTGCCAGTTTCACACAATCCACCGGAGTTCCTGAGCACTCAAATGCCCTAATACCCTCAAACAACTCAACCTCCCTGAGCTTTAGTGGTTGCTGGATTGTGATGGCATGCCCCTGTCCTGACTGAGGAGAATCCGGAGCGACAACAAGAACCTCTCCAAATTTTCTGGCGACTTCCACCAGTGCCTTTATCCCTGGAGCTACTATTCCATCATCATTTGTTACCAATATCATATTTAAAATTAAAAATTTCAATCTGTATTAAAAAATCACCTTTTGACCAGTTTCATCTCTGATGTCTTCATCTTTTCATAAGACTTCATTTCTTTAAGACTTACCTTGACAACCAGTTTTACAGCCGAAGGCTTTATTTCCAAAGGTACGGATACTTTCATGTTGAAATCATCAAGTTTTTCATAATTAAACTGATTGGCTTCGGCTACATAATCCAGTTGTTCGTGGTTAGGTCCATATTGCCAGATTTCTGTTACGCCATTCGCAGACCTTGCAGAAGGGATCTTCATCCAGTATTGGATTGAATGTGCCCCTCTGGAAATATTTTTTATATCAAAGTAGTTTTCATAACCATAGGCATTATTGGATTTTTTAAACTGTAATTCCATCTTATCAATGACAACCTCGTTGGGAGCAATACTATCTTTCTGCAGCCTGTAGGCATTTGATATTTTTGAAAAGTCATTCAGTTCGAGCCTCCTCAGCCTGATGTCATGATTTTCATAAATAACCTGAGCATTTGATACCCATTGGTCAAGACTCCCTCTTTTATCCGGATATTCAAGCTTTGTTTCTACGACGAGAAGGGGCCTGCTATCCTTTGCCTGTATCAGATTGATTATTTGAGGCACTTTATATGGTTTACAAACCAATCCATTGAGATAATATGCCTGATTAAAAGATGTACGGCTCAAATTGGACCCCAGCGTCGGAATACCAAAAACATACCCTATCTCGTAGGTAAAATTGACAATATTTCCCATATCATACCATCCAAACGACTCTGCCCCCGCCGAAAAATATGGATTTGGCAAAATAGCCTGATATTCCCCCTTGCGAACTGGCAAATAATTCGCATCAAAACCACATAAAAACGGACCATATCTCAGACTGGGTATTTCAGTTTTATGCTGAATAGCCAAGGCTTCAATGATCAAAACCAGAGGAATGATAATTTTTAAACATATTCCAGCAGCTGTATTCTTAATTCTGGAGAGTACCTGATAATACCACATGAATGCGATAAAATTGATGATATAGAAACTTATCCATCCCAACCTGGCGATACTCCTGAATTGTTTGAGGGGGCCTGTATATTCAAGTAACCCTTTCATACCGGGAAGAATAAAAGGAAATGCCATGGAAGCCAGCAGACTCAGACAAAAAACGCCGCCTAATACAAAAAAATCGGATTGTCTGATATCACTTAAAGAAATTTTCCGAACCCTGTAAATCCAGAAAAAAGCAAATCCGGTTATCATAAATACTGCCGGCATACCAAGATAATTTCTGGCCTCAAAATCAACCTGCCTGATTTCATGAATATTTTCATTGATCCAATGGTATAAAGGTAGCCTGTAACTAAAAAAATACCCCTCCCAAAATGCCCTGTAAAATAAAAATCCAAGGGGTGTATCCGGCCTGTCAGCAGCATAAGCTACACCATTCGCAATGGAATATAATACTAAAAAAGGAAATACTACCTGCATAAAAAAAATCAACAGTCCTTTTTTTACTATCCAGGTACCGCCTTTTTCAAATGACAACATCAAAGTAAAAAGTATACTTAATACAGAAGCCACCAGAAAATGATACATGTGCAGCAATCCGGACAATACAGACAAAATGCCAAACACAAAGGAAAGCCACCAGATTTTTTTGTCGTCACGAATTTGCAGCCATATAAATATTAGCCAGGGTATTACCGGATAAAACATACCGTAATGACCCGCCAGTCTGTTTATTTGCGGGGTAATCATCATCACCCCTATGGTGGCAGCAGCTGCATACCACCAGGGCAATTTAACATACCTGAATGCCAGTAAAAGTCCGAATCCCCCTACAAACAACCCAAAAAGTAAGGTTAGATTATGAATACCAATGAGGTTACAATTTAATTCTGGAAAATATCCTGCGGACCATTTTATGATATTTGCCAATAGTGGCTGATTGTCCGTAAAGACTATATTTTCACCAAATGGATAATTCATGCCTTCAAACTTCCAGTAGGTACTGTCATGCTTTACATGATACATGTAGGTATAATAGTTTTTGAGTCCGTCTCCACCGGTAGACAGAAAATTATTGGGATTTTCTATAATGGGCTTGTATACAAAAATGATGGCAATTGCCCAGACAATCCCAAACCACCAAATTGGATGTACTATATATTTATCTGAAAACAACTTCATGCTCAATAACCTCTGGCACTATCGTCACCCCGCCTGTCTGCTGCGCCATGTAATTTTCCATCTTTACCTATCTGAATAGCCTCTACCCTTCCGATCTGACCACGCTGTATTGTAGTGTATCCCATTTCCTGCAATATTTTTTCACTCACCGCGGGTATTGCGCCTTCCTCAATTCTAAGTACATCCGGCAACCATTGATGATGAAATCTGGGCACCTGTACTGCATCATGTATATTCATACCAAAATCAATGACATTGGAAATGACCTGAAAAACAGAAGTTATAATAGTACTCCCGCCGGGAGTACCTACCACCATAAATAAATTCCCTGATTTTTCAATGATTGTTGGCGTCATGGAACTAAGCATCCTTTTTCCCGGTTGTATTTTGTTGGCCTCAGACCCTACAAGTCCGTAAAGATTGGGGACACCTGGTTTTACAGAAAAGTCGTCCATTTCGTTATTGAGCAAAAATCCCGCTCCTTTTACCACCGTAAATGATCCATAGTTTCCATTCAGTGTAGTGGTCAGGGAAACCGCATTTCCCCATTTATCAACAATAGAAAAGTGTGTAGTTTCTTCATGTTCTATGACTCCATGCGTAACCTGCTCACTCGGTGTAGCCCTGACTGGATCAAAATCGCTCATACGGCGGGCCAGATAACTTTTATCCAATAAGGTTTCCACCGGAACTTTATAAAAATCAGGGTCTCCAAGGTATTTTGCGCGATCTGCAAAAACCCTTCGCTCTGCTTCCGCAAAAATATGTACATGTTCCTTGCCCAGAAATTGGAACTGATTGACAGGGTACGGCTCAATCATCTTCAGCAATTGTATCAGGGCAACTCCACCGCTCGATGGCGGAGGCATAGATACTATTTTATATCCCCGGTAATCTGAAATAACGGGATTACGCCACACACTTTTATAGTTTTTCAGGTCCTGAAAACTTATCAATCCTCGACCTGCGTGCATTTCCTTAACAATTTTTTTCGCGACAGGACCTTCATAAAACCCTGCTCTCCCCTTGTCCCGGATATGCCTTAGCGTCGATGCCAGCGCTTTTTGAATCAGTAAATCGCATTCTTTCCAGGAAGATTTTTTCTGAAATGCAGTCCTGAACCTGTTACATGATTTAAATTTCTGTTGTCCAAAATTCAGGCTTTCTGCCTCTCGTTTGGTAATAAAATATCCATTTTCTGCGAGGTCAACAGCTGGTTGAAGCAGCTTCTTCCAGTCCTTCAGCCTGCTGTACTTCTCAAAAGCAGTTATCATGCCGTCTACGGAACCCGGAACACCAGCTGCGAGATGCCCAAAAAGGCTTTTTTCCGTCACTGGATTTCCCTTGGAATCAAGATACATATCAGAGGTTGCCTTTTCCGGCGCCTTTTCCCGAAAATCAAGGGCTTTAAATACGCCATCCGCTGTCCGGACCATCATAAATCCTCCGCCCCCAATATTACCTGCGCCAGGATAGCAGACAGCCAGGGCAAATTGAACCGCTATGGCTGCATCGACCGCATTGCCACCCTGCTTCAATATATCAACCCCAATTGCAGAAGCCAGAGGATGGGCCGTTACTACCATTCCGGAATCGGCCATGGCAGACTTCTCTTCAGGATAACCGTTCCAGTTGTTTTGAGCAATAGAGCCTTCTGGAAACCACGCATTGAGGAAAAATATGCATAAAATGAAGTAATTTGTTCTGCTTAAAGGCGTTTCTAGTCTTCTTTTTAAGGAATTTTGCATATTAAAAGCTTAAAAAAACACTAAATGTGGTCCGTAAATTGGATTTTTGCCTAAAATTAGAAATAAATCACATAAGGATGAAACCAAATGGCATAATCCGGAAAATATTGCAGATTGCCTTATTTTTTGCAGGCATGTATTATTCGGCATTTTCAGTGACGGGACAATCCTACACCAATGCATTTTTAAATACAAATTTCGGTGCACGACAGCTGGGAATGGGAAATGCAGCCACTTCAAATACTTTTGACCTACACGCAGGATTTTGGAATCCTGCCGGTCTCTCGCAACTTGAAGTTCCGCTGCAGATAGGTGTCATGCACCACAGATGGCTGGATAATCAGGTGACGCAAAATACTTTTTCCTTGTCCGCACGCATCTCTTCAAAAAATAAAAGCGCCCTGTCTGTAAACATCCTTCAATCTGCGGCAAATAACATCCCAAACTCACGGCTTCTGGTCG
>Ga0172372_10000199_pt1 | contig 93054 bp, 93 predicted proteins | sample LakKiv5m_2_FD_114544 | JGI IMG/M metagenome (GOLD analysis project Ga0172372, IMG submission 114544) | Freshwater microbial communities from Kabuno Bay, South-Kivu, Congo - kab_092012_9.5m | ecosystem: Environmental > Aquatic > Freshwater > Lake | place: Democratic Republic of the Congo... | reverse complement strand
TGGTAAGCGGGCATTTCCTCCCGCTCACCGAACACCCGCGCAGCGACTGGAACCAGCTCTGGCTTCTTACCGAAGTGCTGCACGAAGGCAAGCAGCCGCAGGTGTTGGAGGAGTCCGTCACCAACCTGTCAGGCGGTTCAGAGCGGGCTCCCTCTCCCCTCTGGGGAGAGGGCTGGGGTGAGGGGTCTCTTGCCAGCTCCGACTTCCATCAGGGCTACCGCAACCACTTCAGCGCCACCCCCTGGGCCATCCCCTTCCGCCCGGCGCTTTGCCATCCGAAACCGAAGGTGCTCGGCAGCCAGACCGCCGTGGTCACCGGCCCCGCTGGCGAAGAGATCCACTGCGACGAGTACGGCCGCGTAAAAGTCCAGTTCCACTGGGACCGCGAAGCCCAGGCCGATGACAAGACCAGCTGCTGGCTGCGCGTCAGCTCCAGCTGGGCGGGTGACCGCTATGGCGGCATCGCCATTCCGCGGGTCGGCATGGAAGTGCTGGTGACCTTTCTCGAAGGCGATCCCGACCAGCCGCTGGTGACCGGCTGCCTGTACCACAAGGAGCATCAGGTCCCCTACGACCTGCCGGCCAACAAGACCCGCACGGTGTTCAAGACCCTGAGCAGCCCGGGTGGTGGTGGCTACAACGAATTGCGCATCGAAGACCGCAAGGGCGCCGAACAGATCTACCTCCACGCCCAGCGCGACTGGGACGAAAACATCGAGCACGACCAGAAGATCCGCGTCGGCCACGAACGCCACGACACGGTGGAGGCCAACAGCTACAGCGAGTTCCGCGCCGAAGAACACCGCACCACCCACGCCGACCGCAAGACCGAAATCCGCGCCAACGACCACCTCACCGTCGGTAACAGCCAGCACCTGAAGATCGGCGCCGGGCAGTTCGTCGAGGCGGGCAATGAAATTCACTACTACGCCGGCAGCAAGGTCGTCATCGACGCTGGAATGGAACTCACCGCCTCAGGCGGCGGCAGTTTCCTCAAGCTCGACCCCAGCGGGGTGACGCTGAGCGGTGCGACGATCCGGATGAATTCGGGTGGCGCTGCCGGAAAGGGCTCGGGGCTGAAGATTCTGGCGCCGGTAATGCCATGGCTGGCAACCAGCGCCGTTGCCGGCAGTCTCACCTTGCCTGCTCTAATCAACATGTCGCGGCAACTCAAACAGGCCGCGGCCGCCAAGCTGCTGTTGGTCAAGCAGTGCGGAATGCAAGCCGATGGCTCATGCCACTTGGAGGTTTGCCCATGCGGCAAGAACGCGAGCACGGCCTGATGCAGGCTGTAGAAGAACCGGACATCGAGCGAGACGACCTCTACCTGCTGCTCGATGGTGCTGCATTACCGGCTCTGCAGATCATCTACCAGCACGACGACGAACCCCACCTGGAGCTGCTGTACCGAGGCACGCGCCATGAATCCATGCTGGAATGCAGCCCCGTGCTGTACAGCCTCGCGGGGCAGCATCTGATGTGGCAGAACCGGGAGCGCTGGCAATCAGCAGGGCTGCTGTTGGAAAGCGCGGCGAGCATCGATGATCTGGCGAACCATTTGCGCAGCCTTCTCAGCGTCAGATTGCCCTCCGGTGAACTGGCATTCTGCAGGTTCTACGACCCGGCCTTGAGCAAGCGCTTCTTCGACAGCCTCACGCAAGAAGAGCTGGGCGCTTGGCTCGGCCCGATCAGCGGCATCAGGCTGACCACCGAGCAGAGCGAATGGCGAGGTTTCACCACAAACCAGATTTCTCTCGGCAGAACTGCTGACGACGAGGGCTGGTTTGCGCTCCGTCCCGAGCACCTCGCTCATTGGCAACAACAGGAGCGACAGCGTTTCATTCAGCGCCTGATCAGCCATTTTTCTGCAGACAACTTTCATGAAAAGTCCGCCCCGGAGCTGGAAGCGGTAGTCAAGCAGCGCGTTCACGACGCCGAGGCATTCGGTATCGAGGCCGAACGGCACCTGTTCGCTTACGTTGAATTAGCGCTGCAGTTTCCCGATGTCATCGACAGCCCCGAGGTTCGAACGGCGCTGACCAACAAGGAAGAACCTGCCGAGCACCGGCTGGCTCGTACCGAAGCCTGCCTGCTTGGCCTGCATGGATGAAGCAATGGAATACACGATACAGAGGGGCGACACCCTGACTCGGATCGCCAGCGATCACGACACCACCGTCAGCAGCCTGTTACGCCTGAACCCGCAGATTGAAAACCCCAACCAGATCCAGGCTGGTCAGGTCTTGCGCATGCCCGCGTCGAGCAACCCGGCGCGCGCCGGCTGCAACGCGGGACAGATCATGCAGGACAGCCAGTGCAGCGGGGCTGCATTCGACGTCGCCTTCTACTGGAACGAAGAAGTGCAGAGCCGCCAGGCGATCTATGAGGCGATCTACGGACGTGAAATGCACTTCCTCCACCGCTCGTTGTTCCAGCGTAACAACGAGCATCTCAACGAAACGGTCCTGCCTGGCGAGATCGTCATCATCTCCAACATGCCGCGCACCGACGCCGACCGACAACGCCTGGGAGCCCTCAGGGAACAGGCGCGACTCGCAAGTGAAGGCATCCAACAGCTGTCACCCGCCGAAGCCATGACGGTCAAGCGGCACCTGGAAGTTCTGGACTACGTCTCGTTGGAAACCGTCGCATCCCACCAGAGCACCGCGCTGGGTGTACTCAGTGCCGCAGCCGGACGCCAGCTAGGGGACGTCAGGAGCACGCTGGAAAAGATCAACGTCGCGTATGTCGACGAGCTCAGCCGCACCGGAAACCCCAACCGATTCTCGCCGGAGTTCTATGCGAAGCGTCAGCAGCTATTCGGCCAGCTGAATCATTCTCTTGGCCGCCTGACCCTTTCAACTGTCAATATCCGTAATTACGACAGCATCAAGACCACGCTCGGCCTATCGACCAAATCGATCCTGCATAACGCTTCTGCGATTACTGAAAGAGGCGAAGTTCCGCAGCTTGGGCAACGCATCAATACGGTTTCGAATTGGGCGAAGGGCGCCGGCCGCTTAGGTTACTTGGGTATCGCCATCGATGGTGGCGTTCGATTGAACAGAATCCATGACGCCTGTTCGTTAGAGGATAGCGGTAGCTGCAAGCAAGTCAGCTTTAAACAAATCGGCGGGTTCGTTGGTAGCGCAAGTGTCGGCGGGATAGGAGGCTTTCTAACTGCACAAGCAGCCACAGCCATTGTTGGTGGCATTGCATTAGCTCTCGGCGTAACTGTAGGAGCACCAGTTTTACTCGTAGTGGGGTTAGCTGGTGCCGGTCTTGGCGCCTATTATGGTGGGAGTGAAGGAGGCGAACTCGGCGAAATGCTAGGCGAAGTAATCTACGAAGGGGTGCAATAGATGCCCACTGCAATCTCCCTTAAAGCAATAATGCTATATGCATTATTTTCCATATTGGCACTCGGCACCATTAATAACTTGTACGTATCTTTTTTTGCGATACATAGGCTAGATCGTTATTTTTCAAAAAAACATGATCCTAACTGGGAATCCAATAGCCCATTCGAAAGTTTTTACCGGCTTCATAAATACAGCTTTCTATATTCGTTTGGCATAAACCGCCCAAAAGTTAATAAGGCTATCTCGCTTTGGTTGTATTTTTCCAGCTTCAGCCTTTCCTGCATATGGGTCAGCTTAGGCCTTGCAGCAGCGGGAAAATACTTCGACATCGGCCCGTTCTCATAGCTCAGCGTTTCAAGGAAGCCATTCGTAGCGTGGGTAACCGTTCGGCAGCCAAACGCTGGCGGCCGATGAACGGGCGAGGATTAAGCCCGCTGAAGTGACAAAATGACATCACAGCTGCGCCTGCAGCCTTTCGATGATCAGAGTCACTCACATGCCCGCCAATCGCCGCTATTCCATCATTCTCGAACACTCCGGGCAGGTCCTGCTGGAGCAGGCCTCGCTTGAGCAGGTCGAGGCGTTCTGGGATGCCAATGACGAAACCTATTTCGGCTTGCGTATCGAGGACGCCCAGAGCGAACACGCACGCGTGTACGTAACGGACGAGACTCCGGAAGACGAAGAACTCGCCCTGCCCTGATCGCCTGCACTGCTCCGCTTTCGCGCCCCGCCTGAGTACGAGTTCGGCATAATCGTCTGCCCGACCGCGGAGCAACGGCCATGCAGATCGACGAAGAGCTGACCCTGAAGAAGCTGGAAGTGTTTCTGGCCTTCATGCGCAGCGGCAATCTGGGCAAGGCCGCGGTCGAGCTGAACACCAGCAACGTCAGCGTGCATCGCGCCATCCACTCGCTTGAAAGCGCGTTGCGATGCCCCCTGTTCAAGCACGAGGGGCGCAACCTGATTCCGCTGGAAAGTGCCTATGTACTCGAAGAGCGTGCCCAGCAGCTGGTCAAGGACGTGCTCGAGACGGTGCGGCGTACCCGCGAGGCGGCCGGTTTCTCGGCCGAGCGCTTCAAGCTCGGTGCGCTCTACTCGCTGACGGTGAAGACCGTGCCGCAGCTGATCATGGGCCTGAAGCTGCGCCGCAGCGAGCTCAACATCGACCTGATCCTGGGCTCCAACGTCGACCTGCTCTACAAGCTGAAGAACATGGAGCTGGACGCCATTCTGGTGTCGCTCAACGAGAGCGTCGCCGATCCGGACTGCGCCCAGGTGCAGCTGTTTTCCGACGACATTTTCCTCGCCGCGCCAGCCGACTCGCCGTTCGCCAACCAGAGCGAAGTGGATCTCAGCGATCTGCGTGACGCCACTTTCATCACGCTGTCCCAGGGCTTCGCCACCCATCAGGACGGCAACCGGGTGTTCCAGCTGGCGGGTTTCGAGCCGAAGGTGGCGATGCAGGTGAACGACATCTTCACCCTGCTGAGCATGGTCAATTCCGGGGTCGGCTACGCGCTGCTGCCGGGGCGCGTGGGCATGGTCTACGAATCGCGGGTGCGACTGATCCCGCTGCAGGCGCGTTATCACCTGCAACAGCACATCGGCGTGGTGTTCCTCAAGGCCAAGGAGCGCGACCCCAACCTGCTGGCGCTGCTCGCCGAATGCCGGATGTATGCCCGGCGCGCGCTGGAGCAGAGCGAGGATGCCAAGTCTGGAAGGACGTAGGGTGGAAAACCCGCGCAGCGGTTTTCCACGCGTCGGCATATGGCCAGCCGATCGGGATGATCGGCGCCGCAAGGTGGAAGAGGCTTCGCCGTCTTCCACCGCATGGCTAGGCGACGGCTGTCTGCCCAGACGCGACCGGAGCCGGCCGGCCCAGGCTTTGCGCCACCACGTCACCGACCATATCCGCGGTGATCGCGCTCAGCGTCCAGCCCAGGTGCCCGTGGCCGGTGTTGTAGAACACGCAGGGCGAGCTGCCGCGGCCGACCTTGGGCATCATGTTCGGCATCATCGGGCGCAGGCCGGCCCAGGGCACCACGCTGCGGGTGTTGACGCCTGGAAAACACTGGTTGACCCACTCCACCAGCGGGCGGATGCGATCGGCGCGGATGTCGCGGTTGTAGCCGTTGAACTCGGCGGTGCCGGCGACGCGGAAGCGGTCGTCGCCCAGGCGGCTGCTGACCAGCTTGGTCTCATCATCGAGCAGGCTGACCGTCGGCGCCGAGGCACGGCTGATCTCGTCGGTCAGGTTGACCGTGATCGAGTAGCCCTTGACCGGGTAGATGTTCACCCGGTCGCCGAGCTGGGCTGCCAGTGCACGGCTGGCGGTGCCGGCGCAAACCACCAGGCCGTCGAACTCCAGCCGCTCGTCACCGCCAACGCCAGCGAGGATCACGCTGGCACGCTTGCCGTCGCTGGCGACCGACTTCACGTCGGCACCGTAGCGGCAGCGCACGCCGAGCCGCTCGATCGCCGTGGCCAGGCCATAGGTGAACTTGTGGATGTCGCCGGTGGAATCGCACTCGGTGTAGTAGCCGCCGTAATAGGTGCCGGCCAGGGTCGGCTCGATGGCATGCATCTCTTCCGGCGTCACGCTGCGCCGCGGCAGGCCGCCTTCGCCGAGCAGGCGCGAAACCTCAGCGGCATGATCGAAACCGGCCTTGTCGCGGTAGATATGCAGGATGCCCTTCTTCTTCAGGTCGAAGTCGATGCCTTCGGCTTCGGCCCAGGCAAACAGATGCTCGCGCGCGGCGATGGCCAGGCGTGCGGTCTCGACGGTGTTCTGCCGGTAGTTGGGGATCGAGCCGATGAACTCGGCGAACCAGGAGAGCTTGTGCCAGCTGGGCTTGGGATTGACCAGCAGCGGCGCGTCGCTCTTGAGCATCCACTTGAGGCCCTTGACGATCGTCGACCAGTGGTTCCAGACCTCGGCATTGGAGGCCGACAGCTGGCCGCCGTTGGCGAACGAGGTTTCCATCGCCGCGTAGCGGTGCTTTTCCAGCAGGGTGACCGAGAAGCCGCGCTTGGCCAGGGCATAGGCGGTGGTGACGCCGGTGATGCCGCCACCGATGACTGCGATTGTTTTCATTGTTGCGCTCCAGAACGTCGAGGGGTCATAGCCCGTGCGCCCAACGCGCGGCGGGCGCCCCCTCTGTTCTGGACCTGAGAGATTCACGAGCGCATGACGGCTCGCTTGCTCCTTCGGTGCGCCCGGCGACGAAAACCGGGCGGCTCTTCAGAGTTTCAGCGGTGGTAGCGGTCCTTTTGCCTGAGAGTTTCCGGGGCGGTTGCTCCTTCGGCGCTGCCCTGACGGCAGTCTCTCCCGCTAGCACATCGATGCGCGCCCGCTGCCTGCGGCAATCGGTCGCGAATCGAGGGTTACCCTGCCAGAAAAAACCGTTGCTGTAACCCCCGGCTTTGGTCTGGGGCTACGCGGCGCTCTGGCGGGCCTGTGCCAGGGCGTGTAGCCGCCGTAGGGTGGATGGCCGCAGCCATCCACACGGTGAGGGTTACGCGTGGAAAATCGCTTTGCGAGTTTTCCACCCTACGCATTCGTAGGGTGGAAAACGGCGCAGCCTTTTCCACCTTTACGACCTCAGCCCAACAGCCCGCGCATGATGAAGAACAGCAGCGACGGCCCGAGCAGGCAGCCCAGCGCGGTGTAGAACGCGGCGGTCAGACAGCCGTAGGGCACCAGCTTCGGATCGGTGGCCGCCAGGCCGCCGGCCACGCCGCTGGAGGTGCCGATCAGGCCGCCGAAGATCACCGCCGAGCGCGGGTTGTTCAGGCCGATCAGCGGGGCGACGAAGGGCGTGGCCATCATCACCAGGATCGCCTTGACCAGGCCGGCGGCGATCGACAGCGCCATCACCTCGGAGCTGGCGCCGATCGCCGCGCCGGTGACCGGGCCGACGATGTAGGTCACCGCACCGGTGCCGATGGTGGTGAGGCTGACCGCATCGGTGTAGCCGAAGGCGATTGCCACTGCGACACCGGCGATGAAGGAGGAGAACACCCCGACGAACAGCGCCAGCACGCCCACCATCCCGGCGCGCTTGAGCTCTTCGACGCTGACGCCGAAGCCGGTGGCGACGATGGCGAAGTCACGCAGCATGGCGCCGCCGAGCAGGCCGATGCCGGAGAACAGGGCGATATCCACCAGGCCCTTCTGCCCGCCGGTCACCACGCCGCCGATGTACGACAGCAACAGGCCGATGAGGATGGCCACCGCCGAGCCGTGCAGGCGGCCCTTGGTGAGCTTGTCCGACAGCCAGTAGGACAGCCACATGGTTGCGCCGATGAGGGCGAAGCCGCTGATCATGCCGTAGCCGGTGACCACTTTCATGAGCGATTCGTACATGGCCATTACCCCCGTGCGCTGCTGGTGGTGGGCTTGGCGGTGGCAACCGGCTCGGCCTCAGACTTTTTTCGGCCGATGCGGTCCAGCACCGGGACCAGGGCGAAGGCCAATACCACCGCGGCGATGCCGGCGAGAATCGCCATCGGGCCGCCGGACAGCGCGCCGTAGACGTTCTGCTGCGCGGCCATGGCGACCACGATCGGGATGTAGACGGCGCTCCAGAACTTCACGCCCTGTTCGGTTTCCGGCTTGAACAGGCCGCGCTTCTTCAGGTAACTGCCGACGAGGATGAGCAGCACCATGGCGATGCCGACGCCACCGACGTTGGCCGGTACGCCGATCAGCTTGCCGAGCAGCTCGCCGACGAAGATGCCGGTGAGGGTACACAAGGCCAGGAAGGCCACACCAAAGATGATCATTGTTCTTGTCCTTTTTGGTTGCGCCGGCCTGCAGAGGGCGTGGCGCGTGTTGTCGAGGTCGTTGTTGTTATCCATCGATCTGGGCGAAGGCTCGCCCGGGTGCTGCACGCGGTCTATCGGCTCTGGCTGCCCTCCTGACGCAGCAAGGCGTCCAGTGTGTCCAGCCGTGCGCCGTCGAAGGCAACCAGCGTACCCTGTTCGAAAACCCGCCGTGCCAGCCCGGTCAGCACCTGGCCTGGCGGCAGTTCGATGTGCAGCCGCACCCCGCGCTCGTAGGCGGTGCGCAGGGTGCCGTGCCAGTCGACGACGCGGCACATGTTGAAGGCCAGGTCGTCGCGCAGGCGCTCTGCGTCGAACAGCGGACGCGCCGACGAGCCGCTGAGGTAGCGAATCCGCGGGGCGCGCACTTCCACCTCGGCGAAGGCATCCGCCAGCCGCCGTGCCGGTTGCTCGAGCAGCGCGCAATGCGAGGGCACGCTCATCGCCAGGCGCCGCGTGCAGGAGGCGCCCAGCGCCTTGGCCCGCGCCGCGACCGTGTCCATGGCGGCGTCGCTGCCGGCGATGACGATCTGGTTGTCGGCGTTGATGTTGCCCAGGTAGACCGGGCCCTCGGCTTCGGCCAGCAGCGACTCGACCGTACCCAGCGACAGGCCGAGGATGGCAGTCATGCCGTAGCCATCGGGATAGGCCTGCTGCATCAGCTCGCCGCGCAGGGCGACCAGGCGCAGGGCGTCGGCGAACGTCAGCGACTCGGCGACAACCGCCGCGGCATAGGCACCGATGGACAGCCCGGCGACGTAGTCCGACCGCTGGCCATCGCGCATCAGCAGGCGCGCTCCGGCGACCCCGGCGATCAGCAGGCAGAGCTGCACCGCGCGCGTCGATTGCAGCGCCTCGGCCGAATCGAGCAGCAGCGCATCCTCGCCGAGCACGGCACTGGCCTCGGCCAGGGTCGCGGCGACTTCCGGCGCCTCGGGCAGCCGTTGCAACATGCCGGGCTTTTGCGCGCCCTGACCGGGAAAGGCGAACAGGCTGCTCATGCGGCCCGCTCCGCAGCCCAAGGATTGCTCACCAGACGCGGTCCTTCGGCGGTCTTGACCAGCACCCGTGCGGCGCCACCGGCCCATTCGCCGAGCGCCACACCGCCCAGCGGGGTTTCCAGTTGCAGGTCGACCCGGCAGGCGCGACCTTCCAGCAGCTGCAGCAGCGGGCGCGCCTCGCTGCGCGGCAGCGGCCGTTCGGCCCTGAGCAGCAGGTCCAGATCGCTGTCCGGATGCGCCGCCGACAAGCCGGTGGCGAGCTGGAAGCCGGCCGAGCCGGTGACACCCCAGGCATGGCCGAGGGCATCGAGCAGCGGACGCAGGCCAGCCAGCACGCGGAACACCGGCAGGTCTTCGCTGGCGCGACGATCAAGCAGCTGCTCCGGCGTCAGCCGATGGCTGATCGCGGCGATCGGCATCAGCGCGGCCAGACGCTGGTCTCGCGTGGCCCCACGCAGGCCGACCGCCACCTGCCCTGGCGCGACGACGGCACGACGCACCACCACCGGTTGGCCAGCGGCGAGCACGGTCACCGCCCAGGCCGGGGCATCGGCCGGCAACTGCTCGGGACGCATACCCCAGAGCAGGTCGTGGGGGCGAGGTGTGTCGTGCATCTACAGCCTCCTCGTGATTGTTGTTGTCGAGTCGCTGATACGGGTTCGGCGAATACGCCGCTCAGGTGTTCGTTACCACTGCGCGTGCAACAGCTCGCGCACCCGCGACGACGCCTCGCGGTTCGGCGCGCCGAGGCGGCCGCGCAGGTCGCTGCTACCGCCGATGTCCGCCACGGCCTTGTTCAGGCAATCACGCACCCGCTGCAGGTCGTCCGCCGAGGGCTGCTCGATGCTGTCCACGGCGAGGGTTTCCCAGAGCAGGCCGAGGGTCGCGTAGTTGTCGATGTCGTAGGCCATCGGCGGCACCGATTCGGCCAGGGCTTCCAGCTCCTCGACGCTGCGCAGGGTGATGCGCGCCGCGGCGGCCTTGCCCATGGCATGCACCATCACGCCCGAATCGCGCAGGGCGATGATCCGCTGGGCCTGATAGCCATGAGCGAGAAAGGCGCCGGACATGGCCTTGCCCACCAGCAGCGCGATCACCGGGTGCCCGGCCAGCCGTGCGCGGGCATAGCCATCCACCGCGCCGGCCAGCGCCTGATGAATGCCGAGGGCTTCTTCGCGGCGGCCATAGGCCTGGCTCGGCACGTCGACCACGGCGACCACCACACGCTTGTCCGCCTTGTCGCGATCGGCCGCGATCACCTCGTCCAGCGCCTGGCCCAGGGCCCAGCCTTCGAGCAGGCCGACCTCGCCATTGCGCGCGCGGGGGAAGGGATTCTCGGCGTCCGGCACCACGGCGATATAGCGGGCAGCGCGCTCACCGAGCGTGCCGTCGACCACCTTCACCGAGGCCGGATAGCCCGCCAGTGCCTGGCCGCCGGCCAGGGCTTGCAACCAGTTCAGTCCACGGCTCATTGGGCATCTCCTTCGTAGAGGGCACGCACGGCGGCGGCATCGAGCTGCGTGCGGGTGTCGACATCGGCCAGGCGCTGGAGGTACCAGGCGTGGCGGCGGCTGCGCGGCTGCAGTGGCTTGCCGAGGGCGAACAGTTCGTGCAGTTGCGCGCGGATGGCGTCGGTGTCGTCGGCGACGTAGGCGTCCACCAGCCCCGAGGCGTAGCGTTGCTCGCCGCCGGTCAGGCTCCAGATGAAGGGACGGTCACGCGAGTCGTACTCGTCGAGCCCGGCTTCCTGCTCGATCACCTGCGGGCCATTGAGGCCGACGCGGGCCTCACGGGTGACGACCAGGTAGCTGCACAGCCCGGCGGCGATGGACATGCCGCCGAAACAGCCGACAGAACCGGCGACCACGCCGATCACTGGCTGGTAGTCGCGCAGCTCGACGATGGCCGCCTGGATTTCGGCGATGGCGGCCAGGCCCAGGTTGGCTTCCTGCAGACGCACGCCGCCGGTTTCCAGCAGGAGCACGGCGCGGGTCGGGATGCCGTTGCGGTTGTCTTCGGCAGCCAATTCCAGCGCGCCGGCGATCTTCGCGCCGCCGACTTCCCCCATGCTGCCGCCCTGGAAGGCGCCTTCGATGGCGGCGATCACCGCCGGCTGGCCGTCAATGGTGCCCTTGGCGACCACCACGCCGTCGTCGGCCTGGGTGACGATGCCCTGCTTCGGCAGCCAGGGCGAGGTGACGCGATCGAACGGATCGAGCAGTTCGCGAAAGCTGCCCTCGTCCAGCAGTGCGCGGGCACGCTGGCGGGCACCGAGTTCGACGAAGCTGCGCGACTCGAGTAAACGGGCCACGGTGTTAGCGGACACATCAGTCATGGCCGACCTCCTCCAGTCCCTGCTCCAGGCGCAGACGCACTACGCCGGGTGTGGCCCCAAAATCGTGAATATCGATGTTCAATGCCGGTGGCGTCTGCTCGCGGAACATCCGCTCGAACAGGCTCTTCCAGCGTTGCTCGGCACCATTGACCGAGGTGACTACCTGGATCGCCAGCTTGCCGGCCTGGCCGGGTTCCAGCAGCACCTCCAGATCGCCCGAGCCGACCACGCCGACCAGGGCCTTGCCGCGGGCGGGTTGCCCGGCGGCGAATTCGAAAGACAGAGTTTCCATGTTCAGTTGCTCCCAGTCGGCGCCGGCGCATGCGGCGCCAGACGGTCGAGGAAAAGGGTGGCGGCCAGGAGGTCGGCGGCGCCCCCCGGCGAGGCTTTGAGGGCGAGCATGTCGCGATCGAGCAGGCGCAGCTGGCGACGACCGGCGAGGCTGGCGGCACCACCGGCTTCGAGCACGGCGCGGGCACCGGCCTGCATGCGGGTCAGCCCTTCCAGACCTGCGCGATGCAGCACGCAGGTGTCGGTCAGGCTGCTCATGATCGCCAGCAGTGCATCGAGCCTGGCGTTCTGCTCGCCGGCGCCGGCGCGGCGACTGGCCAGGAGTTGCAGCAAGCCGTGCTCCATGACCGCGGGAAAGCCGTGCTGCGCCTGTTCGCGGGCGCCGAGCACGCCGTAGCGACGGCAGACCCGCGCGCCATGGCTGTCCGGGTTGTGCGGCGCGGCCGGGTCGTCCAGCCGCGCCAGGGCGGCCGCGCTGGCGGCGATCCCGCCGGCCGAAGCGCCGCTTTCCAGCATGGCCGCCGCGCTGAGCAGCCCCAGCGCCCAGATCGCGCCGCGATGGGTGTTGACCCCTGCGGTGACGCGCAGCATCTCCGCTTCGCCGTCGCGGCCCAGCTGCCCGAGGGTTTCCCGCAGCGCCTGGCTGACCCGACCTTCGCTCCGCGCGGCATCGGCCATGGCGGCGAACGCCGGCCACAGCGACTGCGCCGAGGCGTGCATCAGCCCCAGGTGCAGATCGCTGTGCGCGCCACTGCCGCGTCGGTCGACCAGCCCCGGCTTGGGCGACAGGTCGGCCTCGTCGACCAGCGCCTGCACCGCCAGATCGGCCAGGCGCTCGGCCGCGGACGGCGCCTGTCGAGCAATGAGTGCGCTCATCACCAGCTCCTGAACTTGGCAGGCGGGTTGTAGAGGCCGCCGGACCACTCCACCAGCTCGGCGATGCTCTTGGCGGCGAGCAGCTCGCGGGTGGCGTCGTTACGGCGGATGCCGAGGTCTTCCGGCAGGGCGATCAACCCTTCGCGGCGCATGCGCTCGGTGTCCTTCGGGTTGTGCCGCAAACCGATGCTGGTAACACCGGCCACCGCGGCGATCATCGCCTGGCGTTCTTCCAGCGAGCGGGCCTTGTACAGGTAGGCGATGCCTTCCTCGGTGAGCAGGTGGGTGACGTCGTCGCCGTAGATCATGATCGGCGCCAGCGGCATGCCGCTCTTCTTCGCCACCTCCACCGCGTCGAGCTGCTCGACGAAGGTGGGTTTGCCGCCTTCCTGGAAGGTCTCGACCATCTGCACCACGAGCTTCTTGCCGCGCTCGAGCATGGTCACCGGAGCCTCGCCGCCGGGCATGGCCATGTCCAGCCAGGCCGGGGTCGGATGGCGGCGACCGCGTGGGTCGTGGCCCATGTTCGGCGCGCCGCCGAAACCGGCCAGACGCCCGCGGGTAACGGTGGAGGAATGGCCGTCGCCATCAACCTGCAGGGTGGCGCCGATGAACAGGTCCACGGCGTATTGCCCGGCCAGCTGGCACATCATGCGATTGGAGCGCATCGAGCCGTCGCGCCCGGTGAAGAACACGTCCGGGCGCTGGGCGATGTAGTTCTCCATGCCCAGCTCGGTGCCGAAGCAATGCACGCTCTCGACCCAGCCAGTCTCGATCGCCGGGATCAGCGTCGGGTGCGGGTTGAGCGTCCAGTTGCGGCAGATCTTGCCTTTCAGGCCGAGGGATTCGCCGTAGGTCGGCAGGATCAGCTCGATGGCGGCGGTGTTGAAACCGATGCCGTGGTTGAGCGACTGCACGTTGTGTTTTTCGTAGATGCCGCGGATCGCCATCATCGCCATCAGCACGTGCACCGGCTTGATGTGGCGCGGGTCGCGGGTGAACAGCGGCTCGATGTAGAACGGCTTGTCCGCCACCACGACGAAATCGACCCAGCTCGCCGGGATGTCCACGCGCGGCAGTTCGTCGACGATCTCGTTGACCTGGAAGATGACGATGCCGTCGCTGAAGGCGGTCGGCTCGACCAGCGCCGGGGTGTCTTCGGTGCTGGGGCCGGTGTAGATGTTGCCGTGGCGGTCGGCCTGGAAGCCGGCGACCAGCGCGACGTTGGGGATCAGGTCCACCAAGAGGCGCGAGTAGAGTTCGATGTATGTGTGGATGGCGCCGACTTCCAGCAGGCCGTCCTCGAGCAGCTGGCTGATGCGCAGGCTCTGCGGACCGGCGAAGGAAAAGTCGAGCTTGCGCGCGATCTGCCGCTCGAACAGATCCAGGTGCTCGGCGCGGCTGACGCTCGGCATGATCATGTGCAGGTCGTGCAGCTTGCCGGGGTCGGCCTTGGCCAGGGAGCGGGAGAGGAAGTCCGCCTGCTTCTGGTTGTTGCCCTCGAGCACCACCCGGTCGCCAGGGGCGATCAGCAGTTCCAGGGCCTCGACGATCCGCTCGCTGGGCAGTACCACGCCATCGGCGAGGCTCTGCACCTGATCGAGACGACGGGCTTTTTCAGCGCGACGACGCGACCACTGCGGCGGTGGGGAGATTGTTGTTGTCATGGCGACTCCACAGGTTTTCCGCTTTGTGGAGCGCACAGTAGGGAGGTGACCGAAAGGTCATCAATCAAGCAGCGGGCGTGACCGTTACGATCAGGTTAACGATGTGTCTGAACGGCCTGTTTGCGGAGGCATGCAGCAGGCGCGGCGCATGGCACGCCACGCCTCCTGAAGCCATTACTTGTCGCGATCGATATTGAACGGCGACCAGGCCTGGCGGGTGGGCATCACTTCCAGGCGGTTGATATTGATGTGATCCGGCAGGGTGGCAATGTAGAAGATCTGCTCGGCGATGTCCTCGGCGGTCAGCGGCGTGGTGCCGCGGTACAGCCGGTCGCTGGCGGCCTGATCGCCCTTGGTGCGCACCAGGGTGAATTCGGTTTCGGCCATGCCCGGCGCGATGTCGGTGACGCGCACGCCGGTACCGAGCAGGTCGCAGCGCAAGTTGTAGCCGAACTGCTCGACGAAGGCCTTGGTCGCGCCGTAGACATGGCCGCCCGGATAGGGCCAGTGGCCGGCCACCGAGCCGATGTTGACGATGCTGGCGCCCTTGCCGGTGGCGATCAGCGTCGGCAGCAGCGCGTGGGTGACGTTGACCAGGCCGGTAATGTTGGTGTCGATCATGGTGTGCCAGTCGGCGAGATCGACCTGTTGCGCCGGCTGCGGCGCCAGTGCCAGGCCGGCGTTGTTGACCAGGCAATCGATCTGGCGGAATTCGGCCGGCAGCTGCGCCACCACCTCCTGCACCGCGCCGGCCTGGCGCACGTCGAGTGTGGCGATATGCACCGGCACCTGAGCCGACAGCTCGTCCTTCAGTTCTTCCAGACGCTCGCTGCGCCGCCCGGTGAGCACCAGCGCCCAGCCGGCCTCGGCGAAGCGGCGGGCGGTGGCACGGCCGAAGCCGGAGGTGGCGCCGGTGATGAATACGATCTTCTGTTTCATGCTTTTCCTCTTTCTCTGAAATGCCAGCTGTCGTGTAGGCGACGCGGCACAGGGGCGCAGTGACGGCGTCCAGCTTAGGGGGCGTTGCTGCGCCAGGCAAAGCACGGCGTGCGCTGATCGCCCGAAATGCGGCCATGCCGCCGTCGCGCAGCCGCCTTATACTCGCGCCCATCTGCCCGAAATCAGGAGCCCAATGATGCGAGGCCGCTTGATCTACCTGATCGGGCCATCCGGTGCCGGCAAGGACAGCCTGCTGGACGCCGCCCGCGAGTCGCTGGCTGGCCGTGGTGTGCGCATCGCGCGACGAGTCATCACCCGCTCGGCCGAAGCCGTCGGCGAGGCGGCGCATTCGGTGTCGCCGCAGGAATTCGAGCGTCTCGAGGCGCAGGGCGCCTTTGCCCTCAGCTGGCGGGCCAACGGTCTGGCGTATGGCATTCCGGCAGAGATCGATGAGTGGCTGGCGTCCGGCGAACAGGTGCTGGTCAATGGTTCGCGCGGCTACCTGGCAACGGCACGGGAGCGTTATCCAGACCTGCTGGCGGTGCTGCTCAGCGTCGAGCAGGACGTATTGCGCCGGCGCCTGCATGCACGCGGGCGGGAGACGGCGGAACAGATCGAGTCACGGCTGGCGCGCAACGCGCTGTTCGCCGGCGAACTGGACGACTACATCCGCCTGGACAACTCGACGCCGCTGAGTGAAAGCGTCGAACGCCTGCTGGCGTTGATCGATGAGCATGTGCCGAGGGACTGAGCGTGGCGCCCCGGTGGGCCTCATAGCACTACCCGGCGTCAACCAGAGCCAACCCTGAATGCGCTGCCTTACCGCCCCGGCTGCGGACGGAAACCCGGTACGCCGCTCGGGCGGTCGACACGGGCGGCCGGCATGCTGCAGTTGAGGTCGCGAAAGGGCTGGTCGTCGAGCCGTTGCCAGCCTTCGCCGGGCGACGTCTGGCGGCAGATGACAGTACGGTCGACGATGCTCTGCCAACGGTAATAGGGTGCCGGCGCAGCGCTGGCGGCGACGGACAGGAACAGGCAGAAGGCGGTCAGGAAAGTGCGCATGGCGGTGTTCGACGGAACGATGGCGCCACTGTAATTCATCCGCCGTGCATGGCAAGCGCCGTCCGGCGCGCTCAGTACCAGACCCTGGCCGCCTCGCGCATGAAGATCTCCACGGTCTTCGGCCCGACGCCTTCGAACTCCGCCAGCCGCCGCTCCAGCTCCTTGCGGTTCTCACTGAGCTCATGGATGCGCCCGAGCTTGCCGCCATACTCGTGGTTGAGCTTCTCGCAGAGCTTGAGCAGTCGCTCGGCGGTGGATTCGTCGTAGCGTACATAGCGCCCCTCGCTGAGCATGTTCACCAGCTGCTGCCAGCTGCAGTTGCCCAGTTTTCGCGGCGTATCGCGCTTGTGCTTGTCGACGATGACGCGATACGCCTCGGCGGCGATGTCCTGCTGGATGCGCTTGCCGAACAGAAAGCTGGCGACGAACCACTTGAACAGCGCGGGCTCGCCGTCGGCCATGTCGATGCCCAGATCTTTGGCGCTGATTTCCGCGCTCATCAGGCGCCCTCCCCTCGAACAATTGTCTGCATTCGAAGCCGTGCTGTCGGGCAAGTTTCCCCCTTGCCTGAGTCCTGATGAGCGGTTTTTTGCCTATACCGTTCATCCGATAGGCGGATTCTTGCCTAACGCTTCCCTTCAGGGAGGCAACAGCCCCTGTAGCAGGGGGCTCGCACAGGCTGGCACGCCTTCTGCTACTGGCAATGTGCTCGATGCGATTCCAACGACAAGAAGAGCTGCCAGCGATACCCACCTCCCGGGCCCGACCCCGGTGTCATCGCCCCTCTGCTTGTACGTCTGGCGCGTTCCCCGAACGCGGCATCGTCTATCGTCAACATGCTGCGTCAATCAATAAAAACGAAACGGAGATCCATCCATGAGACTGACCAAACGCTTGGGCCTGCTCGCTGCCGCTGCGGCCTTCACCGCCAGCACCGCGGCCGTCGCTGCACCGACCTTCATCAACATCCTCACCGGCGGCACCAGCGGCGTGTACTACCCGATCGGCGTGGCCCTGTCGCAGCAGTACAACAAGATCGACGGCGCCAAGACTTCGGTGCAGGCCACCAAGGCCTCGGTAGAAAACCTCAACCTGCTGCAGGCCGGTCGCGGCGAGCTGGCCTTCTCCCTGGGTGACTCGGTGGAAGATGCCTGGAACGGTGTCGAGGACGCCGGCTTCAAGGCCCCGCTCAAGCGCCTGCGCGCCATTGCCGGCACCTACAACAACTACATCCAGATCGTCGCCAGCGCCGAATCCGGCATCAAGACCCTGGAAGACCTGAAGGGCAAGCGCATCTCCGTCGGCGCGCCGAAGTCCGGCACCGAGCTCAACGCCCGCGCGATCTTCAAGGCCGCCGGCCTGGACTACAAGGACATGGGCCGCGTCGAGTTCCTGCCCTACGCCGAGTCGGTCGAGCTGATCAAGAACCGCCAGCTTGACGCCACCCTGCAGTCCTCGGGCCTGGGCATGGCCGCCATCCGCGACCTGGCCAGCACCATGCCGGTGACCTTCGTCGAGATTCCGGCCGCCGTGGTCGAGAAGATCGAGAGCGATGCCTACCTGGCGGGCGTGATTCCGGCCGGCACCTATGACGGTCAGGACGCCGACGTCCCCACCGTGGCCATCACCAACATCCTGGTGACCCACGAAAAGGTCTCCGATGAAGTGGCTTACCAGATGACCAAGCTGATGTTCGACAACCTGGCCGCCCTGGGTAACGCCCACTCCGCCGCCAAGGACATCAAGCTGGAAAACGCCACCAAGAACCTGCCGATCCCGCTGCACCCGGGCGCCGAGCGCTTCTACAAGGAAGCCGGGGTTCTCAAGTAACCCAGCGCTGAACGACGGGCTGAGCGGGCCCTAGCGCCTGCTCCAGCCCGCTCCTTGTAGCAGCAGGCTTGCCCGCGTTGCCTCGTTGGCAAGCCTGCTTCTACAGGCCCCCACCTTGCAGTGAGAGAGTGATACCCATGAGCGAAAGCCAAGGGCTGCACGCCAGCCCCAGCGAATGGCCGAGGGCGCTGTTCTACGTCGCCCTGCTGTTCTCCATCTATCAGATCGTCACCGCCGCCTTTCACCCGGTGTCCAGCCAGGTGCTGCGTGCCGGTCACGTCGGTTTCCTGTTGCTGCTGGTGTTCCTCTGCTATCCGGCCCGCGGCAACGGCAAGCCGTTCCAGCCAGTGGCCTGGGTACTTGGCCTGGCCGGTTTCGCGACCTTTTTCTACCAGTGGTATTTCGAGGCGGATCTGATCCAGCGCTCCGGCGACATGACCACCACCGACATGGTGGTCGGCCTGACGCTGATTGTGCTGGTCTTCGAGGCCGCCCGCCGGGTGATGGGCATCGCCCTGCCGATCATCTGCGGGCTGTTCCTCGCCTACGGCCTGCTCGGCGAATACCTGCCCGGTGATCTCGCGCACCGCGGCTATTACCTGGACCAGATCGTCAACCAGCTGTCGTTCGGCACCGAAGGCCTGTACGGCACGCCGACCTACGTTTCGGCGACCTACATCTTCCTGTTCATCCTGTTCGGCTCGTTCCTCGAGCAGGCGGGGATGATCAAGCTGTTCACCGACTTCGCCATGGGCCTGTTCGGCCACAAGCTGGGCGGCCCGGCCAAGGTATCGGTGGTGTCCTCGGCATTGATGGGCACCATCACCGGTTCCGGCGTGGCCAACGTGGTCACCACCGGCCAGTTCACCATCCCGCTGATGAAGCGCTTCGGCTATCGCCCGGCCTTCGCCGGCGGCGTCGAGGCCACTTCCTCGATGGGCAGCCAGATCATGCCGCCGGTGATGGGCGCGGTGGCCTTCATCATGGCCGAGACCATCAACGTGCCCTTCGTCGAGATCGCGAAAGCCGCGCTGATTCCAGCGCTGCTGTACTTCGGCTCGGTGTTCTGGATGGTCCATCTGGAAGCCAAGCGCGCCGGCCTCAAGGGCCTGCCGAAGGACGAGTGCCCGAGTGCCTGGGCCGCGGTGAAGGAGCGCTGGTACCTGCTGATTCCGCTGCTGGTGCTGGTCTGGCTGCTGTTCTCCGGACGCACGCCGATGTTCGCCGGCACCATCGGCCTGGCGCTCACGGCGATCGTCATCCTCGGTTCGGCGATTATCCTCAAGGTGTCGTCGTTCGGCCTGCGCATCGCCTTCTGGATCGCCCTCGGCCTGCTCTGCGCCGGCTTCTTCCAGCTCGGTATCGGGGTGATCTTCGCGGTCATCGCCGCGCTGGTGGTGGTGTGCTGGTTCATCAAGGGCGGTCGCGACACCCTGGTCATCTGCCTGCACGCGCTGGTGGAAGGCGCGCGCCATGCGGTGCCGGTGGGGATCGCCTGCGCCCTGGTCGGCGTGATCATCGGCGTGGTCTCGCTGACCGGCGTGGCCTCGACCTTCGCCGGCTACATCCTGGCCGTCGGCGAGAACAACCTGTTCCTTTCGCTGCTGCTGACCATGCTGACCTGCCTGGTGCTGGGCATGGGCATCCCGACGATCCCGAACTACATCATCACCAGCTCGATTGCCGCGCCCGCGCTGCTGGACCTGGGTGTGCCGCTGATCGTCTCGCACATGTTCGTCTTCTACTTCGGCATCATGGCCGACCTCACCCCGCCGGTGGCGCTGGCCTGCTTCGCCGCCGCGCCGATCGCCAAGGAGAGGGGCCTGAAGATCAGCATGTGGGCCATCCGCATCGCCATCGCCGGTTTCATCGTGCCGTTCATGGCGGTGTACAACCCGGCGCTGATGATGCAGGGCGGCGACTGGGGCGCCACGCTGTACATGCTGTTCAAGGCGGCCTTCGCCGTCGGCCTGTGGGGCGCCGTGTTCACCGGTTATCTGCAGCGGCCCATGGCGCTGTGGGAGAAGGTCCTCGCCTTTGCCGCAGCCGCCTCGATGGTGCTGGCGATGCCGATCAGCGATGAAATCGGCTTCGGCCTGGGCGCGCTGTTCCTTATCCAGCACTTCTGGCGCGCCCGTCGCGCCGAGCCGGCGGCGGCGTGATCGGTCTGTGCCTGGGGCTGGCAGGCGTGGTGTGGGCCGAAGTGCCCACCCCCGCCTTCACCCTGGCGTGGAACCACACCATCGAGAAGATCCGCTGGGAAGAGGATTACCGCGTGACGCCGGACGGGCTGCTGCTCGGCGAAGCGCGGGTCAAGGGTTCTGGTGCCGGGATGGAAATCCCGGATGACGCCGAACTGCGCGACGGGGCCTGGCACTATCAGCGCCAGATGCCTGCGTTGCCACTCCTGCGCCTGGGGCGAACCCCCGAGGCAGGGGATTACCTACTGTGTTTTGACCAGCGTTGCCACGCCATGAGCGAATGGCTCGGCCCGCCACAAGCGGACCAGCCGGCGCTGGAAGTCTGGGGCTGTACCGTGCAAACGGCGAGTGTCGGGAACGATTGACCGGCTCGCCGGTGATCGTTGAGGAGGGGTGTTCGCGCAGGCGGCGCCCCTTTTTCTTTTGGTTTTTCACCATTTCATCAGCGACATGCTGCGTTGAATGAAATTTTTTGCTTCATGATCATTGGCGAGTCGCCTGAAGGCCTGGTTTCGCCCTGATGGGCGAGTCACTTTTTCCAAACGCCGAAAAAGTAACCAAAAACGCTTTGCCCCTGCATCCGGCCCTGCGCTTCGCTCCGGGTGCGTTCACTACGCCGCCGCTCCGAGGGTCGCCGCATCCCTGCGGCTCGCCCCTCTGCGCGACGGCTCCGTTCACCCTCCTGAAGGGGCGTTTGGAGTCGTCTGGTAGGCTGTGCAAGATGAACAGATGGACCGATTTACCCGGCGCTCAGATGTTCACTTGGCTCCAAAGCTCCACGTTCATATGCGTGCGCGGGCTCACCCTCGTACTTGCATCAAGGGCGCGAACATCTCTACGGCATGCTCAGGCAGAAGCGTGACCACCGTCGTCCGCTTTACTTGGTTTCCTGTGCACACGCTATCAGGCGATGCCATTCGCCCCTTTCAGGAGGCCGAGTGGAATCGTAGCGGAGGGGAGCGAGCGGCATGGATGCCGCGAGAGGCGTAAAGGGCCATGGATGGCCCTTGTACGCCGGCCCCCGGAGCAACGATGGAACGAGGGAAGTCGAGCGCAGCGAGACCCGGATGGAGGGGCAAGACCTTTTGGTTTCTTTTGGGGCGACTGCCAAAAGAAACTCGCCCAGCAGGGCGAAACTAAACCCTCAAGCAGCTCGCTAATCGGCAAGGGCTAAAAACGTTCATTCACCACATTCCTGAGCCCATAAAAAAGACGCACACCCCTTTCGGTGGTGTGCGCCAAAGCGTCCCGCTCGCACGCTGTTACTTGGTCTGCATGATCAGATCGCGGCGCATCAGCGTCTTGATCTTCACCAGATGGTCGTCTTCCTGGGTCTTGGCCTTCGTGAAGCTATCGGCAATGTTCGGATGGCCCGCCGCCTGCGCCAGCTCGATCAACAGCTCCCAGGCCGCGTTGTCGGTCAGCTCCACGGTCAGAAGCGCATTCAGGCACTGGTCGACGTTGGTCCTCGGGTCGGTCAGCACGTTGACGATTCCCAGGGACATGGCCCCGACGACATCGGCGCAAGGGGTCTGCGCGGTCGGGTCGGCGCCGAGGGTTTCGATCGCCTGGTGCACCAGCATCATGTGCTCGTGCTCCTCGTTGCGGATGTGCATGAGCGTATCGACCAGGGCGGTGTCCGGCGTGTCGAGCGCCTTGACCTTGGCGATCATCGCTTCGTACAGACGCACCCCGTTGCGCTCGTAGGCCAGGCGCTCGCCCAGCTTGTCGAGAAACACCTCGGGGCTCTTGCCGCGCATCATGTCGAAGCCGGTCTTGAGCATGCCCTTGGCCGAACCCGGCACCGGCACGGAGCCGATGCGGTCGGCCTCGGCGGCGCGTTCGGTGCGCTCGACCAGCATGCCGCGCTCATCACCCGGCACGTCCGGATGAATCTCGTTGACCGCCTCGAGCAGGCGCTTGGTGTCCTTCGGGGACATCTGCACGCCGGTGAAGTTGGAACCCACTTTCGCTGCTGTAGCCATGATCGTCTCCTCAGGAAGCCTTGCGCATCAGTTCGCCACCCGGCGCCCACTGGTAGCCCGCCGAGACGATGTCCGAGGCGAGCCCTTCCGAGGCGAGGTGGTTGCGGTAATCCAGCGAGGACTGCGGCTCCTTGGCCTTGTCCACGTAGGCGGGGCCGGCGGTACGCAGGTTGACCTCGGCGGCCAGCACCTGGCGCACGAAATCGCGCTGGCTCTTGAACTCGACCATCTTCGGCAGCGGGCCGGCGAGCACCTCGGCCGGGTCGCGGCCTTCGAGCTTCTTGAACCATTCGCAGGCGACATTGAGGTGGCCCAGCTCATAGTCGAGGAAGCGCTCCCACATGGCCTTGATGCGCGGATTGGTCTCCTGCTCGGCGCAGCTGGCGTACATGTAGACCTCCATCGCCTCGTGCACCAGCCACTTCTCCATATGGCTTTCGCTGGGGTCGGAGAGCGCGCCGTACTGGGTCACGTGCTGCTCTTCCACCGAGGCGATCTCGGCATACAGCTGGCGCGCCAGCGGGTCGGCGAACAGCGGGCCGATGTTCATGTAGTAGTCGTGGGTCTGGTATTCCGCGCCGGTGATCAGCGCTGCGTGGATCTTGGTGATGAGCGCGGCGGAGTTCTTCTCGTAGTTGTCCCGGATGTCGTTTTCCGGATGACGATGGTGCTCCGATGTTTTCCGCCCGGGCACGATGTCGGTATAGCCCTGCAGGATGTTGTTGGCATCCTTGCCCTCGAGACGATCGAGCATCGCCGAGTAGCGGTACAGGTGATCGAAGTCTTCCAGCAGACCGAAGCGATAGGTCTGCGCCTGGTAGGGGTCGGGCTCGTTCTGCGCTACGGCGGCGGTCACCTCGATGGCCACCTGCTCGTAGGCCACAGTGGTTTCCAGTGGCGAGTGGTCGGCGCCGATCAGCCAGTTGACCATGGTTGCCTGATGTTGCTCGACGCGGCGGATCTCGGCCAGCGGCAGGCGCAGCTCCTTGTTGAAGCGCGCAATGCCGTGCTTGAGGCGCAGGGCGTCGGTCTCGACGCCGTTCATGAGGATGATGCGCACACGGGTAAACGCATCATCATCGAGCTTGCTGATCGGCTTGCCGGCCATTTCCTTCCATGTGAACTTCTGCTTCTCTAGTGGCGTGCCTTTGTTGTCGAGAATTCCGGAAATGGTCTCCATGGAGCCTCCGTTGTCGTGGGTATCAGGCATGAGGGATCGCCGCCATGAACATGCGCGACCTATAGAGGGGACCGGAGGGGCTGAAAAATGATTCGCGCCGTTCAGCGGGTCACCAGATCGCAGCCGATGAACGGTAAATTGCAGATTTTCGAAACATAGGGCATCAGACGACGTAACCCGCGCGGTTGCCGGGCGCGCCGTTTCGCTTGTTCATTCGGCCAGTTGCGTTAGCGCCTGTTCCCGCTCGTCGGCAGGGCGTTTGGCCAGTGCCGCGACCGCCTCGTGGAAACGTTCCCAGTCGCGCCCATTCGCGTCGAACAGCGCGGCGAAGGCCGGCACCCAACGGTCGTACAGGCCGAACGGCACCAGGGTGGCGTTGTTCAGCGGCTGGGCGAACCAGCGGTCGAAACGCGCATCGCCACCCCACGAACCATCACGTAGGGTGCGATAGCGCTGGCGCAGCGCAGCGAACTCGGCCTGTTTGAGGCCCTCCAGTTCCGCCGCCGGCCGCCCCGAGGCATACAGCGAGGCAAGACGCTCGCGGGTGTCGAGCAGCAGTTGCACCAGCTGCCGATAACGCTCGCGACCCTGCTCGTCCGGTTCGGCGAGGCCCCGACTGGCGCGCCACTGCCGCAGCCCTTCGCGCTCGACGAAGGTGGCATAGGACTCGTTGAACGCCGTATCGCCGGGCAGGTACAGCTGCTGGTGCGCCAGTTCGTGGAACACCAGCGCGGCCAGTTGCTCGTCGTTGCGCCGCAGCATCGAACTGAGCAGCGGGTCGGCGAACCAGCCGAGGGTGGAATAAGCCTCGACGCCGGCGACGTGGGTGTCCAGCCCGGCCATGCGCAGGCGCGCCGCCTCGCCGCGGGCGGCGCCCTGGCGGAAGTAGCCGCGGTAGGCGACGCAGCCGGCGATCGGGAAGCAATGTTCCACCGGCTTGACCGAGTAGGCCTCGGTGGCGAACAGGTTCCACACCACATAGGGCCGCTGGATATCGGCGTAGACGCGATAGCTGCGGTTGTCCGGCAGGCCCAGCGCGGTGCTGGCGAAGCGCCGCGCCTCGAGCACCCCGGCAAGACGCTGGCGCAGCACCGGATCGCGCGACTCGTCGGCCAGCAGCGTCTCGATCGCTTCCCGCTGGCGCAGCAGCTCGACCTGGCCGACCGCCAGCTGGGTGTAATAGGCGCAGCCATTCAGACAGACGGCAAGCAGCAGGGGAACCCAGCGCAGGGTGCGGCTGTCGATGTAGGCGGCGTTGGGCTTGGGCATCGGATGAACCGGTCGGTGGTCGGGGCTGGCGCCGGCGCGCTTGGCGCACCCTACAAAGGCCCTGCCGTGCAATGCAACCGCGGCAGCATGCGCCTCCACTTCGATTTCTCACCGGGCCGGATGGTTGCGGCCGGAGCTTCTCACATGCGCGGTTTCGTTCTTGTCCCGTTGATCGCCCTCCTCGCTGGCTGCTCGTCCTGGATGCCCAAGCCCGACCCGCAACAGGCCTGGGTCGACCTCGACCCGAACGGCCAAACCACGCTGCAGGCCGTGGCCGTGGACGGCATGACACTGGACGACGACCGCTTCTTCCAGGTCCCGCCCGGCAGCCGCCGCCTGGAGATGCGCTACCGCTTCGACGTCGACGGCGCCAACATCGGCCCCGGCAGCAGCTCGCTGGCCCGCGACTGCAAGCTGACCCTGGAATACGACCAGTTCACCGCCGGCGCACGCTATCGCCTGGTGGCCGGCGGCTACGGCTTCCGCCCCTGGGCCAAGCTCTATGACCAGCACCAGTACGTGCTGGCCCGTGCCGAGGAAAAGGGCTGCGGCGACCTCGCCGGCCGCTGAGCCGCGTTGAAATGCGCCGCCATCTGGCGCACGCTTGGCAGTAGAGGTGAGGCGCCGTGCGCCCCTCGCCCAGTCGCCGAGGAAATCCAGCCATGCGCCAGCCACTTTCCCTCGCTTTGTTCAGCCTGCTTCTGGCGGGCTGTGCCGGGCCCCTGCCGCAACACGACCCGAACATGGCCTGGGTCGACCTGCGCGCGCAGACCATCGATGTATTCATGTCCGATCGCCTGGATGGCAAGCGCACCCACGACGGCCGCTACTTCCAGGTTCCGCCGGGCAGCCATGAACTCGAAGCCAACTATGAATTCGAAGTCAGTGGCGGCGGGCCGAACCTGTTCGCCGAAACCCAGACCATGCGCTGCACCATGGTGGTGCGCTACGACCAGTTCGAAGCGGGCAAGCGCTACCTGTTCCAGGCCCGCTCGCTGGGCTTCACGCCGCAGGGCTGGCTGCTCGACGACGATCGCAACGTGCTGGTCGAAGCCAAGGCCGAGCACTGCCGCTAGAGCCGGCACGCCAGCGCCAACCGACTGAACCTGAACGCGCGCGTCCAGGTCCGCCATCCGCATGAGGTTACCGATGTCCCGCATTGCCCAGACCCGCTTTTCCGCCCTCGACCTGGCACCGATCCGTGACGACGGCACGCCGGCCCAGGCGCTGCACAACGCCCTGGCGCTGGCGCGGCACGTGGAAGGGCTCGGCTTCCAGCGTTTCTGGGTCGCCGAACACCACAACATGGACGGCATCGCCAGCGCCGCCACCGCCGTGCTGATCGGTTATCTGGCGGCCAACACCACGCGCATCCGCCTCGGTGCCGGCGGGGTGATGCTGCCCAACCATGCGCCGCTGGTGATCGCCGAACAGTTCGGCACGCTGGAGGCGCTGTATCCCGGCCGCATCGACCTGGGACTTGGCCGTGCACCGGGCGCCGACCAGTTCACCGCCCATGCCCTGCGCCGCGACCGCATGGGCAGTGCCGACGACTTTCCGCAGGACGTCGAGGAGCTGGAGCTGCTGCTCGGCCCGCGGCAGCCCAATCAGCGCGTGATCGCCATGCCCGGGGTGGACAGCAACGTGCCGATCTGGCTGCTCGGTTCGAGCCTGTTCAGCGCCCAGCTGGCCGCCGCCAAGGGTCTGCCCTATGCCTTCGCCTCGCACTTCGCGCCGCGCTACATGCATCAGGCGATCAGGCTCTACCGCGACAACTTCCAGCCTTCGGCCGTGCTCGACAAACCCTACGTGATGCTCGGCGTGCCGCTGATCGCCGCCGACAGCGACGAGCGGGCCGAACACCTGGCCACCAGCGTCTACCAGCGCATCCTCTCGCTGATCCGCGGTCAGTCCCTGGTGCTGCGCCCACCGGTGGAGAGCATGCATGGCCTGTGGCTGCCTCACGAGCAGCAGGCCGTGGGCGATTTTCTCGGCCTCGCGCTGATCGGCGGCCCGGAAAAGGTGCGCGCGCGCATCGACGTGTTGCTGGAGCAGACCCAGGCCGACGAGCTGATCTTCACCTGCGACCTCTACGAGACCGCCGACCGCCACCGCGCCTTCGAGATCGTCGCCGGCCTGCGCACGTAACCGCCCGCGACCTGACCGACGGCGGCCTGCCTCGGTGCTGGCGGCGAACCCTGCCGCCGGCCTCCGTTCCAATGGCTACACAGCCTCCGGGCACTGCACGCCCCGCCATCGGAATACCCCATGAGCTTTCTCGAATGGATGGCCGTTCTCGGCATCCTGTTGCTGATCCTCGCGCTGGCATCGGCCTATCTGCGCTGGCTGCCGGTCACCACCTCGCTGATCTACCTGGGCTTCGGCCTGCTGATCGGCCAGCTCGGCGTCGGCCTTTGGAAATGGAATTCCTGCACATCGCCAGCTGGATGGAGCACCTCACCGAAATCGCCGTGCTGGTGTCGCTGTTCGTCAGCGGTCTGAAGCTACGCATGCCGCTGCGCCTCCCGGCCTGGAAGAGCGCCTACGTGCTGGCCGGGCCGGTGATGCTGGCCTGCATCGCCGGGGTCGCCGCGCTCTGTCATTACCTCTTCGGGCTGCCCTGGGGCATCGCCGTGCTGATCGGCGCCATCCTCGCACCCACCGACCCGGTGCTCGCCAGCCTGGTGCAGGTCAACAACTCGCGTGACAGCGACCACGTGCGCTACGGGCTGTCCGGCGAGGCCGGCTTCAACGACGGCACCGCCTTTCCCTTCGTCGTCTTCGGCCTGCTGCTGATCGAACAGGGCAGCCTGTCGTCCGGCTGGGTCGGCGACTGGGCCTTGCACCGGTTGCTGTGGGCGGTGCCGGCGGGCCTGGGCTTCGGTTACCTGCTCGGGCGACTGATCGGCAAGCTGGCGATCTACCTGCGCGCGCGGCACGCCGACACCTCCATGTCACCCAACGACTCTCTGGCCCTGGCGCTGATCGCGCTGGCCTACGTCGGCGCCGAGCTGATCGGTGCCTGGGGCTTTCTCGCGGTGTTCGCCGCGGGCCTCGGCCTGCGCCATGCGGAGAAGGACGCCGTTCACGAATCGGACACGCCCTCCGAAGAGCTGATCGCCCACGCCGTGCCGCACCTGGTCGAAGGCGGACTGTCGCCACTGGAACTGCCGCTGGAGGGTCAGAAGATCGCCGAGCCCAAGGTCGCCGCCGGGATGATGATGGGCGACATCCTGACCTTCGGCGGGCAGATGGAGCGCAGCCTGGAAGTGCTGCTGGTGACCATGCTCGGCGTGCTGGTCTCGGTGCACTGGGACTGGCGGGCGATACCCCTGGCGCTGGCGCTGTTCCTGCTGATCCGCCCGCTCGCCGTCTGGCTGCTGATGCGCTACCTGAATCGTGGCCAGTGCCTGACGGTCGGCTGGTTCGGCATCCGCGGCATCGGCAGCCTCTACTACCTGAGCTACGCGGTCACCCACGGGCTGCTGCCGGACGAGACGGAAGTGATCATTTCCCTGGTGATCTCGGTGGTGGCGCTGAGCATCCTCATCCACGGCCTCAGCACCCAGCCGCTGCTGCGGCGCTACGAACGCAGCCGTGGCCAGGCGCCTACCCGCCACGGTTGAGGCGGCATCCCGCGCGGCCGACTGGCCAGCCGCGGGTCGCCTGCAGGCAGGTCAGCTGTTGGCGAGGCGGAAGCCGACCTTCATGGTGACCTGGAAATGCCCGACCTTGCCGTTCTCGACATGGCCGCGGATTTCGCCGACCTCGAACCACTCGACGTTCTGCAGCGACTTGGACGCCTCGGCGATACCGTTCTGAATCGCCTCGTCGACGCTGTTACGCGAGGAACCGACGATTTCAACCTTCTTGTAGGTGTGATGATCCGACATGAATGTCCCCTTCTGGTCTGAGGAGCCTCCGGCTCGATTGATGACGCTTCCTGTCTGACTGAGGCCCGCGAAGCAGCGCGGAAGTTCAGCGAAACGGCCAGATCGGACCGGTAAACCGAGGGCTCGCCCGCGCCTTCACGACGAACGAATCATCCACCGTCGATGACCAATATCGACCGGCTCGATTTCGACCATGCCGGCAGAGCGCGTAGCATGCCCGGCACATCCCCCGTTTCCCGTTCGAGGAGATCGCCATGCCTGATACCCCCTACGTACCGCCGAAGGTCTGGACCCACGACGCCCCGTCGGGCGGCAAGTTCGCCAGCATCAATGCACCGACCGCCGGTGCGCGCGAGGAGAAGGCGCTGCCGCTGGGCCAGCACCCGCTGCAGCTCTATTCGCTGGCCACGCCCAACGGGGTGAAGGTGAACATCATGCTCGAGGAGCTGCTCGCCCTCGGTCACCGCGGTGCCGAATACGACGCCTGGCTGATCAACATCGGCGAAGGCGACCAGTTCGGCAGCGGCTTCGTCGAGATCAACCCGAACTCGAAGATTCCCGCGCTGGTGGACCGCAGCGTCGACGGCGAGCCGTTGCGGGTGTTCGAATCCGGCTCGATCCTGGTCTACCTCGCCGAGAAGTTCGGCGCCTTTCTGCCGACCGAGGTCCGTGCACGCACCGAGACGCTGAACTGGCTGTTCTGGCAGATGGGTTCGGCGCCCTTCCTCGGCGGCGGCTTCGGCCACTTCTACGCCTACGCACCGGAAAAATACGAATACCCGATCAACCGCTACGCCATGGAGGTCAAGCGTCAGCTCGACGTGCTCGACCGTCAGCTGGCGGAGCATCGCTACGTGGCCGGCGACGACTACAGCATCGCCGACATGGCCATCTGGCCCTGGTACGGCGGGCTGGTGCTGGGCGAGCTGTACGGCGCCGGCGAGTTCCTCTCGGTGCACGAGTACCAGCATGTGCAGCGCTGGGCCCGCGAGATTGCCGAGCGCCCGGCGGTCATCCGCGGACGCAAGGTCAACCGCACCTGGGGCGATGAATCCGAACAGGCGCCCGAGCGTCACAGCGCCGCCGACCTCGACTGATCACTTCCCTGCGGGTGGCGCGGCGTCGCCCACCCGCATCGGTGTGCAGGTCAGCAACGGCCTGCCTGTTCCACATGCGCCGGACGCGCGCACGCCCTCTCCCTCAGCGCCGACCGCTGATCCCCGCCGCTGAACTCTGCCGGTACGCCTCGACCCAACCTCTATGAGCGCCGCGTTGGCCGATGCCCCGCCGTGCTCGCAAACCCGGTTGTTCGACACAACGTGAGGTGAACCATGAAACACACACTGGTAGCAGCGTTCGCCACGCTGACCGATGCCAATCGCACCCGCGGCGACCTGATGGCGCGGGGCATTCCCCGCGAGCAGATCCATGCGGTGGGCGCCGAAAGCGCCGATATCCATGCCTACGACGCACCCTACAGCACCAGCCCGGACGTCCCGGTGGACCGCCACGAACACGAATCGAAGGTCGCGCACTTCTTCAAATCGCTGTTCGGCCACGAGCCCCATGAACAGCACCGTCATTACGCGACCGCCTATCCCGACGCGGTACGCCGCGGCGCCCTGGTGATCGCGGTGGACGTGGTCGACGAGGACCAGCTGGCCAGGGCGCGGGATGCGCTGGAGTACAACGGCGCCATCGATATCGACGAGCACGGCGGCAGCGGCACGGCAGACGGTTATCCCGGCCCCAGCAGCCCCTACGCCGGCGCCACCGGCGGCGACAGCCACCTGGACAAGCACTTCACCCGACCCACAAGCGGAACGACGGGCGCCACCACCGACGCCGGCCTGCACTCGGCCAGCGAACGCTTCGGTGACAACGCCGGCACCGGCGCTGCGGCCGAAGTCGGTGCCCACGCCTCCACCCCCAGCGCCTACCACGACAGCAACACCGCCGACACCGGGCGCTACGACATCGGCAGCGCGGCCAAGCGCGCCGGCACCGACTACCCGGAAACCACCGCCACCAGCCACCCGACCGGTGCCGGCATCACCGGCCACGGCAGCAACAGCGATGCGCCGGAGATCGCGCCCGGCGTCGGCACGCGCGAAGCCGGGCTGTGCCGTGACCGGATCTGCGTGATCCAGCGACCGAGCTGAAGCGGTCGTCGCCAGGCGTGAGCGAGGAACGGCGAGGGTGGGCTGCCCACCCTGTCGTCGCCGCTGCCACCCCTGCGGCGATTGGCATCAGCCAGCGTGAGTGAGCGCAGCTCGGGGCTGGCGTAATCTGCACCTCGAGCGGCCCGTCGGCCGCGTGTTTGCCGAGGGCCGCGCCATGCCTGCGCCGAGAACCACCGTCTGCCTGCTGCTCTGTCTGTCCTTCGTCCCGACCGCCTGGGCCGCCCGGCTTGCCATGGAGCAGACCGAAGGCGATTCGCAGCGCGCGTTCGTGTTGCACGAGGGCGGCAACATGCACACCGACCAGGCCGCACTGCGCGAGCGCCGCGCCAGAGCCTACGAGATCGAACAGCAGGAAGCCTTCGACGAACTGATGTTCGCCAAGTACGCCATCATCCGGAAATACCTGGCCAAGCTGCCCGCCCACGAGCAGCAAGCCATGCAGGCCGAACTGGCCAAGCAGCACGCCCTCTTTGCCTATCGCTACCCGGATGCGAACACGCGTCTGCTAGGCAGCAACCCGCACAAGCCCGGCCGCCGCGCCGACTGAGGCCCGGCAAACGCCCAGGGGGGAACGGCAGCGCCGTTTCCACCTTTCGGCCGCCTCAGCGTTCGCCACGGCCGTCTCCCAACGCGCGCCGCAGCCCGGCTCGAGCAACCGTCAACGCCAGGCACTCCTCGACTGCACCCAGCACGGCATTGACCAGCGGTCTGGGCTGATACGGCTTGCGCAGGCCCAGCCCGACCCTGGCGGCGACCAGCGCCGCCGTCGCACCGAGCAGCGCGGGCAGCAGCACGGGCTCGCGGCGCACACCCGCCAGCGCCGCCGCACTCGCACCGCCGGAAAGCGCGCGGAACATCATCGACGGCACGATGGTGCGGTCCGGCGCGAAGGGCATCTTGTCGCCGATCATCTCGCTGGCCGCGAGCACTGGCAGGAAGGTCTGCGCCGTATCCGATGTGAGCAACTGCGCGGCCTCCCCCGCCCCGGCAAGATCATCGCGCTCGCTCAACGCCCGGCTGACCAGCGTCGGCGCCAGCATGCTGCGCATGCCCGTCACCGCCCCGATCGCCAGCGCGGCCCATATCAGATTGCTCGAAGTCGACATCGTCAGATCTCCCGGTGGTTGCTAATACCGACCGGCCTTTGGCAGCAGGCGTTCGGCGCCATCTGCCGGGCATCGACGGGCGACACCAGGGCGCGACAGACATGGCACTTCGCTACGAAGCCGCACGTCGGCGCTCGTCATAACGCAAACCGGCCGTCATCAACCTGCCACCTGAGCTTCCTAGTTTCGGTCCCTGCCCATCCCACCGCACCCGAGGAAAACAACAATGCGTATGCGCGTATTGGATTGGTTGTTCGCCGCAGGCCTGATCGGCCTTGCCGCCCCAACGCTGGCCCAGACCCAGAATCAGCCCGAGCACGGTTCCACCGAGCAGGACTACCGCGAGGAGCGCCAGGAAGGACTGCAGGCCCGGCAGCAGGCCGGCGAGCGACGCCGCTGGCGCGCACCGGGTTGGCGCCCCGAGCCGGTGGTGTCGGTGAACATCCTCGGCATCAACGACTTCCATGGTCAGCTGTCGCCGCGCACCGTTGCCGGGCGGCCGGCAGGCGGCGCGGCAGTGCTGGCGTCCTACCTCAGATCGGCCAGCCGCGAGTACACCCTCATCGTTCACGACGGCGACCAGGTCGGCGCCTCGCCACCCAACTCCGCCCTGCTGCGCGACGAACCTGCGATCAGCCTGCTCAATCTGCTGGCCAATCCGTTCTGCCGTCCGTTCAGCTGGCAGATGAAGCTGCCCCGCAGCGCCCAGCCCCTCGCCCAGCAGCGCTGCAACGTGGTCGGCACCCTTGGCAACCACGAGTTCGACTATGGCAAGAATGAGCTGCTTCGCCAGCTCACCGGTGGCAACCATGCCAATGGTCCCTACCTCGAAGACAACTGGCAGGGCGCGCGCTACCCCACGGTGTCGAGCAACGTCATCAATCAGTCGAGCGGCCGATCGCTGTTGCCGCCGCACACCATCTACAACGCCGGCGGCGTACGCATCGGCGTGATCGGCGCCGCGCTGAAGGAAACCCCCTCCATCGTCTCGCCCAGCGGCGTGGCCGGCCTGCGCTTCATCGACGAAGCGGCCGCCATCAACCGTTCGGTGGCACAACTGCGCCGCCAAGGCGTGCGCGCCATCATCGTCGCGCTGCACCAGGGCGGCCAGCAGACCAGCTACAACGGCCCGACCAACGCCGAGGCGGACACCGTGGTCGGGCCGGTGGTCGATATCGTCAAGCGCCTGGATGACGAGGTGGACGTGGTCATCTCCGGCCATGCCCACGGCTTCACCAACGCGCTGCTACCCAACGCCAACGGCAAGCCGATCCTGGTGACGCAGGCCTTCTCGGCGGGCACCGCCTATGCCGACATCGAGCTGCTGGTCAGCCGCCGCAGCCGCGACGTCGTCGAAAAATCCGCTGCGATCCCCACCACCTGGGCCGACCAGGGCGCAGGCCTCACGCCGGACCCGCAAGTCGCCGCGCTGGTGGCCCAGGCCGATGCCCGCGTCGAGCCGCTGGTGGCGCGGGTGGTCGGCCTGGCGCAAGGGGCCATCACCCGCACCGAGACGCCCGCCGGTGAGTCCGCACTGGGCAACCTGATTGCCGACGCCCAGCGCGTGGCCACCGATGCGCAGATCAGCTTCATGAACCCGGGCGGCATCCGCGCGGACCTGGACGGCGGCGAGGTCACCTGGGGCGAACTGTTCGCCATCCAGCCGTTCGCCAACGACCTGGTCTCGATGGACCTCACCGGCGCGCAGATCAAGACCCTGCTCGAACAGCAGTGGATCGGCCAGAGCTACCCGCGTCTGCTCAAGCCTTCCGGCATCCTGTACAGCTGGGCCGCGAACCGCCCCGAGGGCAACCGCGTGATCGAAATGCGCGACGCCAGCGGCGCCCCCATCAACCCGGCGGCAACCTATCGCGTCACGGTGAACTCCTTCCTCGCAGGCGGCGGCGACAACTTCACCATCCTCAACGAAGGCCAGAACCGCGTCGTCGGCCCGGTGGATCTGGATGCGCTGGTGGGCTACATCGAAGCCCTGCCGCAACCGTTCAGCGCCAGCGTCGAAGGTCGCATCCAGCGGGTGGATTGAAGCCGGAACAAACGAGGCCGACACCCCGTAGGGCCGGGCGTCAGCCCACCCGCCATCCCCCGCGTAGCTGCAACAAGCTACAGCGCCATCGCCGCATGACCCGCCACAGGTCGCGCGGCGCCATCACCATTGCCAGAGTCCGTAGCCGACCACACCCAGGCCGAAGCCCATCTGCGCCAGCAGCAGTGCGCGGATGGCGAAGGTGTAACTGATCACCCGGCTCTGCCCCAGCGCATCGGCGGCGAACAGCCGGTAGCTCTCGGGATAGTCGGCCTCCATCTCCTTGAGTGCGACGATGGTCAGCTCCAGCAGTTGCCGGCTGCGCGCGTCCACCAGCCAGAACACCTGCGCCAGCAAGACGGTGAAGGCGCCCAGCAGAATCAGCAGCCCCGGCGAGAAGCCCTGCTGCAGGGCCGCCAGTACACCGCCATCGGCAAAGATCGCCAGCACCACGAAGAAGTTGAAGCCCCGCAGGCGCTGCTCGGCATTGAGCTTGAAATGCGCCCAGACAAACTCTCGACCATCCACGCGATTGCCCTCTGCTAAGCCAGGCGGCGGCACACCACGACCATCACCCCGGTCGCGACCGTTGGCGGGCTGCAGCCCGCCGCTGCATATCGACCTCAGAGCGGATCGACCAGGTCCTGCCATTCCTCGTGGCGCTCAATGTACCTGGCGATGAACTCGCACTGCGGCACCACGCGCTTGCCGCGCCGCCGTGCATCGTCCAGCGCGCCCTTGGCCAGCACGCTACCCAGCCCCTGCCCGGACAGGCTGGGGTCGACCTCGGTATGGGTGAAGACCATCCGCTCGCCCTGCTCGCTGTACGCAGCGAAGCCGAGTGGCTGGCCCTCCACCAGCAGTTCATAGCGCTGCTGCGCAGCATCGTGGCGGACGCTGGCTTGTTTATCGGTCATGGCAGATTCCCTCTCGGTTCTTTGGCTGTGGCTAGAAGTACGAGTGGACGCGGTGTGGGAGGGTTCAGATGGATCGACGATGAAACGCCCTGCGCCGACTCGCCCAAGGTGGGCCGCAAGTAGGCTCGGGCCGGGTATGAAACTCAATCACCGCTGGTTTGAAGCTCGGCTTGGCCGCCCGACAAGGCGATCGCCTGGTTATTGCTGAATGGTCGGAGATCCAGCGCATCCCCATACTCTTTCAGCACCTGCTCGACAGCCTCGGCAAACGGCTCGTTTCGGTAATGCGGCAGCGGGTAGAAATCGACCAACCCCAAGGCCGCAAAGGACTCGAGATCAGGCGCGGCAGAAACATCGTCCAGCGCCGTTATGTATTCGATGCTGGGGGCGAGTATCGCGGAGCCGGCGGATTCGCCGATGTAGCACTTCCCGGCTCTGACGTGTTCGGCGATCAGCAGGTCCGCGCCTGTGCGCTTGAGCTCCTGCAGCAGAAAGAAGGTGTTGCCGCCGGACACATAGATGCAATCGCCGCGTTCGAGCTTGCTGACGATTTCGTCCTGAGTTGCGGTTGAAACCTCGAGTTCATCGATCACCAGACCGGCTTCGACGAGCGCCTCCCTGGCCGCAACAAGGTAGGAATTGACCTCCTCAACAAGACTCGCCGTAGGAATCAACGTAACCGTCTTACCGCTGCACTCGCCCTTGGTGAACCTGACAAACAAGTCCACGACTTCAGCAAAGGAGGATGTCAGGAAAATGTTCATATGCACCTCTGCGCTCGACTGGATTCAGGCTCGCCCACCCCGCCCCTGGTTATTGAGAACACGGCGGGATAGCTCAGCGCTGCCGCGCCGCGCCGCGCCTTCCAACAGGCCGACAAGCAGAGTGGACGAAGAACCCCTGGCTTGCCCGTTTCCTATCAATCCACCCCGACAAAGCCACCGGCCTGGTGTTGCCACAGCCGCGCATAGAGGCCACCGCGGGCGATCAGCTCAGCGTGAGTGCCGGTCTCGATCACCTGCCCCTTGTCGATCACCACCAGCCGATCCATGCGCGCGATGGTCGACAGCCGGTGGGCGATGGCGATCACCGTCTTGCCTTCCACCAGGGTATCCAGGCTCTCCTGAATCGCCGCCTCGACCTCCGAATCCAGCGCCGAGGTGGCTTCGTCGAGTACCAGGATCGGCGCGTCCTTGAGCAGCACCCGGGCGATGGCGATGCGCTGCCGTTGCCCGCCGGAGAGCTTCACGCCCCGCTCGCCCACCATTGCCTCGAAGCCCTTGCCGCCCTGGCTGTCGTCCAGGGTCTTGATGAACGCATCCGCGCGGGCCTTGCGCGCCGCGGCCCAGAGTTCTTCCTCGGTGGCGTCGGGCTTGCCGTAGCGCAGGTTGTCGCGGATGGAGCGGTGCAGCAGCGCCGTGTCCTGGGTGACCACGCCGATATTGGCGCGCAGGCTTTCCTGGCTGACCTCGGCGACGTTCTGCCCGTCGATCAGGATGCGCCCGCTCTCCAGGTCATAGAGACGCAGCAGCAGGTTGACCAGCGTCGACTTGCCCGCACCCGACGGCCCGACCAGGCCGATCTTCTCGCCCGGGCGAATGTCGATGGTCAGCCCGCTGATCACCCCGCCCTGCTTGCCGTAGTGGAAATGCACATCCTCGAAGCGCACGCCGCCCTGCTCCACCTGCAGCGGCCTGGCGTCCTCGGGGTCGAGCACATCGCGCGGCCGGACGATGCTCTTCATGCCGTCCTGCACGGTGCCGACATTCTCGAAGATGCCGTTGACCACCCACATGATCCACTCGGCCATGTTGTTGATGCGGATCACCAGGCCCAGCGCCAGGGCGATGGCGCCTGTGGTGATCAGCGCCTCGCTCCACAGCCACAGCGCCAGCGCGCCAGTGCCGACGATCAACAGGCCGTTCATGCAGGTGATGAGGAAATCCAGGCTGGTGATCACCCGCGACTGCAGGCGGAATTTGCCGAGCAGCTCCTGCATCGCCTCGCGGGCGTAGCTCTCCTCCTCCCGCGAATGGGCGAACAGCTTGAGCGTGGCGACGTTGCTGTAGCCGTCCACCACCCGCCCCATCACCTTCGAACGCGCCGCGGACGCCGCCGCCGAGCACGCGCGAATACGCGGCACGAAATACCAGAGCGCGGCGCTGTAGCCGACGATCCACAGCAGCAAGGGCACGATCAGGCGCAGGTCGGCGGCGGCGAACAGGTACAGCGCGCTGCCGGCGTAGACCACCACATGCCACAGCGCATCGATCACCTGCATGGCCGAATCGCGCAGCGACGGCCCGGTCTGCATCACGCGCTGGGCGATGCGCCCGGCGAAGTCGTTCTGGAAGAAGTTCAGGCTCTGCTTGAGCACGTAGCGGTGGTTCTGCCAGCGGATCAGATTGGTCAGCCCCGGGTTGATCGCCTGATGCGTCAGCAGGTTGTGCAGGCCGAATACCAGGGGTCGAATGACGAGCGCCACCGCCGCCATCCACAGCAATTCGCTGCGGTGCTCGGCAAAGAAGGTCCGCGCGTCATCGGTAGCCTGGGCCATATCGATCAACTGGCCGAGAAAGCTGAACAGCGCCACCTCGATCAGCGCCGCGAAAAAGCCGACCACCAGCACGGCCGTCATCAACGGCCAGACCTGCTTCAGGTAATGAGCATAGAAACGCAGCATTCCGGCCGGCGGCGCAACGTCCGGGCTGGGTTTGAAGACGTCGATCAGGTTTTCGAAACGGCGGAAGAACATGGGAGGTCTGCTTTGTGGCGAGGTGGGCGAACGTCGTTCGCAAATACGACCGCGCGGGCGCGGCATCCCGTTTGGACGCCCGGAGCCCCAGAGCGTTTCGCCAACCATACAACCGGCCCGTCGATTCGCATCGGTGGACAAGCAGAGCGTTGTCCACCCTACGCCACCCCGCCTCCTCAGCCGACAGCGCGCACGTCCGGGTTACCTCGCTACGAGCCCTCCGATCTCAGCGAAGACCGGCTGAGGGCGCTCTCGGCGCGCGAAACGTTAACAACGTCGGATTCCTTGAGAAGGCGGGGTCGATGAACTCCCGAGGACTTGCTAGGGTCTCGGCCCGCCACTCTCAGATTACGAATGGAACTCGTATGCCCAAGCCCGCTGCTCGCGTATCCGACACCCACTCCTGCCCCATCCCCGGTCACGGCTCCAACCCATTAGCGGTTGGTTCGCCCGACGTGCTGTTCAACAACCTACCTGCTGCCCGAGTCGGTGACACCAGTAGCTGTGGTGGCGCGATAACAGAAGGCGAAGCCTCGATTTTGGTCAACGGCAAGCCGGTTGCATTCCTCGGCAGCCCCACCACGCACGGCGGCAGTATCGTGACTGGCTCCGGCAACATTCTGGTCGGCTCGTCAGTGAGCGCGGCGCCATTCACCGCGCCGGCGCCGATGCCTAACCAGTTGGACGAGCATTTCGTGCTCAGCGATAGCGATACCGGCCTGCCTTTGGCCAACCGCCCTTACAAGCTGAAGACGGCCTCCGGCAAAGTCATCGAAGGGGTCACTGATGAGCACGGTAAGACCAAACGTGCCGCGGCCTATACGGCCGAGACCGTCTCCGTCGAGTTCGCGCCACAAACCGAAATCTACATTGGCTGAGGGCGCAGCATGTCGAGCACGGAGCCAGTCGTCGCACAATCAAACCTGAGCCCTGCGAGCAATACGCAAGGCACTCCCGTTCAGGCCAGGCTATTCAAGATCACCGACATTCCCGCAGCCATGGATGCCATCGATTGGCCGGTTTCCGCCGCGCTGATGCGCTACTGGTTCCAAGGACAACCCTGGTCAACGGAAAATGGCGGCATGCCGCAGCGGGTCAAGGAGCACGCTGAATGGCCCCCGGCGCAGTACATCGAGGAAAGCATCGTCAAGATGAGTTGGGTGGCCAGCTTCGACAAGGTCCAGCCAGTTCTCGCCGAGCTGCGCCGAAGCTGGAACAACGCCGCTGCCCTGGGAGAGATTCGCAAGCATCTGCTCAGGGCCTATGGCGACAAGGGGCTCGGCTGCTATCGCCTGGTTTTCCCGAACCTGGCAAGCGCGGTGGAGCGCTTCGGCTACTTCAACTCACGCGCGATCACCTTTTCCAAGTATGGCAGCGAAGGTCTCAACGACCTGCGCGGAGCGTTGGCGGACTTCAACCTGAGGGTAGCGGCCGAGGGGTATGTAGAAGTTCATGCAGATCACATCCTGTTTCACCCAAGAACCTTGCTGTTCTATGCCGAGGACAATTACGACTTCAACGACGACGGCTCGGTGTTTAGCCAGCCGCTGGGCTTCTGGAACTTCGACGGTATCGCTCCTAGCCTGCTGGCGGCCACGGCGCACAATGCCGGCGTCGATGCGGTCTCCAGAGGCATCATGCAGCAGTCGTTGTTCGGAATGAGTGCGCAGAACCAAAGGCGCTACATGGATGAACAGAGCAAACGCTACATGCTTGTGCTGAACAGCCATTTCGCCGACTACCGGGCCAGATACAAACGAGGCGGAGATTTCCGCGTATTTTCCGATCTGCTACGCGAACCCTTACCACCCGGCACGCCCGCCATCACCCTGCCGAAACGCTGATATGAAGAAACCCGCTCTCACCGTCTGCAGCCTTCTCGCCGCGTTCGCCCTGCTCTTTGGCTGGAGCCTGAACGATGTTCTGAACGCGCCTCCGTCGGTGTCACAAGTCAGCCCGCAAGGTCGTCATCTCATAGAGAGCGTGCCGGTACGGGGCCTCCTAGCTCCTGGTGGAGGACTGTCCTATTTACGCATCGTCGACCGTGCGGATGGGTCGAAGGTATTTCGCAGCCCGCTGTTTACCACGCGGTCGGTGGATATGCGGGCGAGCGAGGACAGCCAAAACCTGGGCGTGACCTGGATAGCCTTCGACAAGCACACCCAAGCCTTTACCCTGAGCATCCCTCAGTGGCGCCCGGATTGGCGCAACATTTTCTTCAGCAATACGCCCTACGAGGTCGTACCGAACGGCTGAGCCACAAAATACATCCGCTGGCTGTAAAAGACGGAAGCGCCGCCGCTACCCCTTCGGAACCGATTCCGGCCGCAGATAGGGCAGCATGTGCGCCACATAGTCCGCCTTGCCCAGCTCGATCCCTTCCTTACGCAGGATCGAATACGCGGTCATCACGTGGAAATAGAACTGCGCCAGCGTCCAGTCACGGGCGTACTGGTCCGCGGTCAGGTCGAAGATCATCCCGTTCGCCAGCTCATGGGCGATTGGCTTGTCCGCGTCCATATCCAGCGCATCGGCGGCGAGGCCGTCGAGCAACGCCACCGTCTCATCGATCCGAGCATAGGCATCAGCCAGCGTGCCCGGCCGCTCACCAGCCCGCCGCCCCTCGTCCAGCAGCTCGTTGATCACAGCCGGGAAGGCCTCGCCTCTCAGCCGGCACACGGCCTCCCGCGCCTGCACACAGGCAAAGCGCACCTGAGTCGACAGCGGAAACATATCCGGCGCCAGCCGCCCGGATAACAACGCCTGCGCCTCCGCTTCCGGCAGCTGGGCCTGCGCCTTCTTTAGCCAGCCGGAGAGGGTATTGAGCATTTGGGTGTAGGTTGGGACGAGGAGGGTTGTTAGCTGCATGGGTTTAGCCTTACGGAGAGCTACGTCGAAGAAAATGACAGGGAATCCAATCTAGGATTTCAGGGCTCATGGCTAGCCCTTTGTGCATAGCGCTTCAAACACCGGCGCAACTTTGCTGCGCCCGAGTGCTTTGATTTGTTAGCGCATTTTCTACTTTCGATTGAATATGCACGATTCAAGCTCTTCGTAAACCTTCATGTTTTTACTAATACATTCCGAGAGATTTAACTTGAATTTCTCCGGATTGACGTTGAAGGTAATGCCACAGATGCTCTTGATTTTTCCTGTTTCGTCTTTCAGGTTCTGATTGATTATATCGGTCACAAATTCATCATAAGCAATCTCATTGAAGTTCAAGGTATTCTTATTACAGTAACTAACAAGAACTTCCTTGTCATACAAATAGTTTTCTATCTCCCACCTGTTCAATACCCTGTGGTTTACAGGGTTGTTTTGAAGGTATAACTGCCTATCGCTTTCGTCAGTATCATTACCTGACGCCATATCTCGATCTTTCAGCACGTAAATTTCCAAACCGGAAAACACCTTGCTTAGAATAGCGATGGCGATATCGCTCCTTTGATCGAGCTCAGTATTTCCGCCGCTTGATACGAATAGAGTGTCATGATGCTGATCTGCAAAAATATTATTAAATACATTTGCATCCAATCCTTTTTCGACGCCGCTTTTGCCAGGTTTGTCTCGACCCTCGCAATAGATGATTTTGCTGGGGCACACTAAGTTAGCTAAGTCGTCAAGAGCGATAGAAAAAATATTTTTCCAATTGGACTTAGATTTTTCCATGGGAGTAAGAGTGTATGGCTTTGCGGCGAGCTCATACTCACTCTTGAAATGAATTATCTGGCAGTCATCTTTAAGTTCTTCCTGTAACGTTCGCAAGAATCCAATGCTATGGGTGGTGATCCATATTTGGCAGTTTTCACCTATGAGTTTATTTATCTCGATAAGAAGGTTTCGTTGTATCGCCGTATTAATGTGGAGCTCTGGTTCGTCTAAGAGGAATATAGTCTCACGATATTCATCCTTTCTTAAATATAGATCCAAGAGAATATCAACTACCTCCTTTTCTCCCGATGAGAGAACATTGAATTCGAACTGATTGGGGTGATCCTTTTTCTTGAAATAAAGACTTCCTTCCGCAGCCTCAATATCCCCTATACTGGATATCTCTAAGTCAAGGCACTTGGATAGGGAATAATTTAGGTCACCAATTATCTTCGCTTTAGCTTCGCTGGGCTTACAATCAGTTTGATGAAGATACTTATTGAATGCGATGTATAAACGACGGTAATTTTCTTCCATTTTGTCGTCAAGGTCAGATGCTGACGACGCGCCGTAGTTATTTAGCCGTATCTCACTGGTTGCTCTCGATTCGGTAACCTTGAGATTGCTGTTATATCGATAAGGGCTTCGAAAGGAAAATATCGTGTTCTCTGTTCCTGTTTTCTGCCTCTCTTGCCTTGTTTCTTGAAAGTTTCCTCCAGAAAACTGAATGTCTACATTCTGGTAATCGAAGTCCGGGACTCTGTTCATTGAATGATATTCGTGGTTCTTGCTACCTTTGTTTCCGATGGGATTCCAAGCCGAGTTATGAAACAGCATCCCATCTAAAACACTACTTTTCCCGCATCCGTTAGGCCCCACGAGCGCAACTATACGCTTAGGATCTTCTCCCAGATCTATTGTGAGATCGAAGAACCGCTTATAGCCATTTTTCAATCTCAATTTCCTTATTTTCATCGATCTTTCCTATTTTAAAAGGTAGTGGTTGTGCTGGTCGCTAACGTTTGGTTAAGAGGCGGGCTTTAGCCCGTCCCAGCGAGCGGAGCGAGCGATTTGAACCTGTTGTTAGCTGATTCACAGTTCAGGTTTCTTTCCAAAGCGTAGGAAAAGTTGAATTGCGATGATCTTGACTATGTTAATTGAAGTTAATGAAATAGCGGTAAGTAGGCAGAAAAAGCCGATGAGAAAAAATTTCTGTTCAATTGGGACGTTAGAGTTTAGCATGCCGCTTAGAATGATTTGCCAATTATCAAAATAGATAGCTTGGCCTTCCGATATCCACTTGAAGACGGTTAGGAAATAAAAACTAACGGCAGCCATGACCCAAGGCTTTGGTTTGGTTAACGCGGTAATTAATAGAAGTAACGCTTCTAGTTCTTTTGATCTCATGTCATTTTTCATAAATGAAGAAACCCTTCTGCGTTAGTCTTTTGCAGGCCAAGTACCACAGCTGTCGCCAATAAATGTAAAGCTACATTTGCTGCACGTGTAGTAATATTCATTATCCGTACTGCCATGAAAGCCAACACTTTTAGATAACCCGCCTCTTCTAAGATCGGCGTGTCTGTGGTTGGTTTTGTTATCAATTATTTCTTGGCATTCTTTGCAGGGATTTTTATTCACGGTGAACTCTCTCTGATTCAGCTAACTATAATTAGGCGCCAATTGGTGCATAACACGCGGAACGGGCGTGGTGTATAACATTCTCTTCGTTTCGCACAGATGTGCTCTAGCTTGGGCAATACAGCGATATCAGCGCTCGTATGCTTTTTATGCACCACCGCTTTCGCTCGGGCGCTGCCCTGATGATAGAGCCGCGAGTGCAAAAGGGCCGGAGTAGCTCGTAATGTCACAGCGGAACCACGAAAAAATCGCAATTCCTGCGCGTGATGGCACATTAGACACTGCTTCCGTATGGGTAAAGCAGACGATGGATTAATCCCCAGTTTTCACACTGCAGCCTGACGCGCGGTCACTGGCGCCGTATGCACTTTCCGCCCACCTACCCTGTCCACCCTGCATGGCTCAGTTGCGGAGGTGATTGTGGAAGGCATGTTTTTCAGTAGCGCAACGACGCTGGTACGCACGCTGGTTGTGGGCGTGCTGGCCTATATCAGCCTGGTGTTGCTGTTGCGTCTGTCGGGGCGGCGGACGTTGTCGAAGATGAATGCGTTCGATCTGGTGGTGACGGTGGCGCTGGGCTCGACCTTCGCGACGATTCTGCTCAATCGCAATGTGTCGCTGGCCGAGGGAGTGCTGGCCTTGGCGCTGTTGATCGGGCTGCAGTACGCCGTCACCTGGTCCAGCGTGCGGGTGGCCTGGGTGCGGCGGACGGTGACGGGCGAGCCGGCGCTGCTGTTCTTTCGCGGGCGTTTTCTCGGCGATGCCATGCGCGTGGCGCGAGTGACCGAGGACGAGGTGCGGGCCGCCGCACGCAGCCAGGGGCTGGCCGCGCTGGATGGCATCGAGGCGGTGGTGCTGGAGACCGATGGCAGTTTCAGCGTGATCACCGATGGCGCCAGCGACAGCCGGTCCACGCTGGACGGGGTGAATGTGCCGGGGCCGAATGAAAAGGGCGTTTGAGGCCGTGGCGCGCCTCGGCGGCGACTGATCGACGCGCCCGCCGCCGGGGCCCGCGCCGGTCCGGTTGCCGCCGCGCGGCGCTGCCGCCAGACTCGTTGGTTCCGCCCTGCGATGCGATTCCCACCATGAAAACCAACCTCGACGAAATGCTCGCCTTTGTCAGCGTGGTCGACAGTGGCTCGATCAGTGCTGCGGCCAAGCAGCTGGAACAGACCGCCTCGGGCGTCAGCCGGGCGTTGAGTCGGCTGGAGGACAAGCTGGCAGTGACGCTGTTGCGCCGCACCACGCGGCGCCTGGAGCTGACCGAGGAAGGCGAGGCGTTCCTGGCGCAGGCGCGGCGGATTCTGGCCAGCGTGGAGGAAGCCGAGGAGCAGATGGCGCTGCGGCGGCAGGCGCCGGCTGGGCGCTTGCGGGTCAATACTGCGTCGCCGTTCATGCTGCATGCGATCGTTCCGCTGATCGGCGATTTCCGCGCGCGCTATCCGCTGATCGAGCTGGAGCTGCACAGCGACGACCGCATCGTCGATTTGCTGGAGCGGCGCATCGATCTGGCCATCCGCATCGGCCCGCTGCCCGACTCCAGCCTGCATGCACGGCCGCTGTGCCATACCACGCGCCGGGTGCTGGCGAGCCCGGCCTATCTGGCGCGGCATGGCACACCGCAACAGGTCGAGGACCTGACGGAGCACAGCCTGATCGGCTTTACCGAGCCGGATCGTCTCAACGACTGGCCGCTGCGCCACGCGCTCGGCGAGAGCTGGCGGATCAACCCGGCGCTACGCGCCTCCAGCGGCGACACGGTGCGCGAGCTGGCGCTGGCCGGCGAAGGGATCGCCAGCCTGTCGGACTTCATGACTGGCCGGGACCGCCAGCGCGGTGAGCTGGTGGAGGTGCTGGCGGCGCAGCGCGTCGACGTGCGCCAGCCGATCAACGCGGTGTACTACCGCAACACCGCGCTGGCCTCGCGCATCACCTGTTTTCTGGATTATCTGAGTGAGCGCCTGGGAGCCGGCGCCCCGCACGACTGAGCAGGGATCGCGCGTCCGGGTATCCACGGCGGTGGCGCCGGTCGAACGCCAGGGAGTGAAACGGCCCTGTCCATCGGGTGACCGATGGCAGGGCCGTTTCCCAGGTGCGTCAGCAGCGCCGACTATTGCCCCAGCAGGCCGGCGTTCTGTACGGAGCCGAAGGCAAAGCCGAGGAACTCCGGTACGCTCATTTCGCGGCCGTTGAAGGTCACCTTGTCATTGGCGTAGTGCAGCGAACTGACCAGCCGCCCGCCTTCCAGACGCGACCAGCCGGTGTTCAGCGCCATGCCGCTGAACAGCTCGGTGGCGGCCTCGGTTTCCTGCTGCAGTGCCGCCTGGTCGAGCTGGCCGTCACGCGCGTTGTTCTGCACGACCAGCCCGGCGATGTCTCGCACCAGGTCCTTGTCGATGCCGGCGTCGGCCTTGAGCGAGGCGAGCATGCTGGTGATCATCGCGTCCGGGGTGAAGGCTTCTGCGCTCGGCGATTGCAGGTCGAGCACGACCGACAGCCGGGCCGCGCCGTGGGCGGTTTCGAAGCCGAACTCGTCGAGGGCCAGGGTGGGCTTGTGCTCGAGCAGTTGCAGGGCACGGGCCTGCAGTTCCTGCTGCTGGGCGCTGGTCATGCCGGAGAAGGATTCCTGCGGGGTGGCGCTCTGGTCGAGGATGTCCTTGTAGCTCGCCACCAGCGCCTTGAGGCTGCTTTCCTCGAGGTTGCGCAGGCTGAAGACGAGGGCGAGGTTGCGGAAGGTCTGGCCTTTGGCGCTGACCTCGCCGATGCGGTAGCCGATGGTCTGGTCGAGGCCACGGCTGCCGCGGCTCAGTGCATCCTCGACGGAGGCCTGCTGGATGACCACGGCGGGTTCGTCGCCGGCCTTGATTTCCATACGCTGCAGGGTGATGGCAGACGGGCCGAAACCGAAACCGGCGTCATAGTCCTGCTTGTCGGCGCTCAGGCCGATGCCGCGCAGGCTCACCTGCACCGGCTGGCCACTGTCGCTGCGCTGCAGGTCGATATCGATTTCCGCCAGCTCGCCGTCCATGCGTACGTCGCTGCCGTCCTTGTTCGCCTCGAAGTTGAGGTTGGCAGGGGCGATGCGCACGCTGCCGTCCTCGTCTTCGATATTCAGCGCGGCGGTGCGCAGATCGCCGGCCTGGCCGCCGTCGTAGCCGATGGTCACCTCGCCCACCAGCGGCACTTCGCCGGAGGCGGCGTCGAACAGCTTCTGCGTCAGCGGTGTGCGTTCGAGTTCGAAGTGGCTCTGCGCGGCGACCGGCATCAGCTGGCCGCGGCTCAGGCGCGAGACGGGAAAGGGGCCGTGTTCGAGGCGATCGTTCAGCAGCAGGGCGTAGTGCTCGGTGTTGCCTTCGTCGTCCGCTACGTCGATGTCGATCTGGTAGCGCGCGGTGCTGGACAGCAGGCCGCGTTCGAAGCTGAGCAGGGTGAGGCTGACATCGGCACCGGCGCCGACGCCCATCTCGCGCAACTTGAGGTTGGCCTGGTCGACGGCATCGCGGGCGGTCGATTCGACCTGAGTGCTGGTGTAGAAAGTGGCGGCCCCGAAGAGGACCAGGGGTACGGCTACAGCGAGTGCGAGCTTTTTCATGGAGGCATCCTGTGCGGCGGCTGGGCAGACGTCCTGTCAGCCGGTGGTTGGCAAGCGGCGGCACTCTAGCAGCGCGCCTCGACAGGCTCCAGCGCACCAGGCATCCGGATGAAAAGGCTGAGAACGTCGCAGCAGATTCGGGCGGGACGACGCGTGCCGCGTCCTCGCCGCCCTGCCGGCGCCGCTATCGGTCGCCACCCGATTTCGGCATCGGAATGGCCACGCTGCTTTCGATGCCGCCGGCTTCGGCGTTGCCTTCCTTGTAGAAGGGCTCGATCTCGTCCCGGGCGCGCTGCCAGTGGTCGGCTTCCTGGCCTTCGGGGCGGCCCTCGGCTTCCCATATTTCATAGGCGCGCTGGCGGATGCGTTCGTCGACGTTCATGGCTGAAATCTCCGGGTAACGGGCCGGCGAATTGCCGGCCGTTAAGCAGAAGAAAGGCCGGCCCGCTACAGGTTCCGGCGGGGCGACGAGCGCGCTTGGCCGGGACGCAGCAGCGCGGGACCTGCCGATCAGGGAACCGCCACCGTCGCTGCGGTCTTAGCTCTGGATAAACGACGCCGACTGGCGTTTCATTCGCTCTTCGCCGCGCCCGGATCGGCCGGCGCATCGCCTTCTTCACAAAGGACCGCCCCATGAGCATCGCCCCCAACGCCGGACGCCTGCCCGACCCGCACACCCTGACCCACCTGCCGCGCCTGGTGGCGCGCTACTACAGCGACCGACCGGACCCGTCCGACCCGGCGCAGCAGGTGGCGTTCGGCACCTCCGGGCATCGCGGTTCCTCGCTCAAGGGCAGCTTCAACGAGTGGCACATCCTCGCCACCACCCAGGCGATCTGCGATTACCGCCGCCAGGAAGGCATCGACGGCCCGCTGTTCATGGGCATGGACACCCACGCGCTGTCCGAGCCGGCGTTCGTCTCGGCGCTGGAAGTGCTGGCGGCCAACGGCATCGAGACGCGCATCGACGCCGGTTGCCCGGAAACCGGCGGCGAGCCGGGCTACACCCCGACCCCGGCGATCTCCAACGCGATCCTCAGCTACAACCGCGGCCGCACGAGCGGGCTGGCCGACGGCATCGTCATCACGCCGTCGCACAACCCGCCGGGCGATGGCGGCTTCAAGTACAACCCCAGCAATGGCGGCCCGGCCGACACCGGCGTGACCAAGTGGATTCAGGAGCGCGCCAATGCGCTGCTGGTCGCCGGTCTCGATGGCGTCAAGCGCATGGATTACCGCCAGGCGCTCAAGGCCGCCACCACCCAGCGCTTCGATTTCATCGACGCCTATGTCGGCGGGCTCGAGCGGGTGATCGACCTCGACGCCATCCGCGGCTCGGGCCTGAAGTTCGCCGTCGACCCGCTGGGCGGCGCCGGTGTGCACTACTGGCCGCGCATCGCCGAGCGCTTCGGCCTGCCGCTGGAGGTGCTGTCCACGGTGGTCGACCCGACCTTCCGCTTCATGCGCCTGGACTGGGACGGCAAGATCCGCATGGACTGCAGCTCGCCGCACGCCATGGCCGGGCTGATCGAGAACAAGGACCGCTTCGACGTGGCCTTCGCCTGCGACACCGACCACGACCGCCACGGCATCGTCACCCGCTCCGGCGGGCTGATGAACCCCAACCATTACCTGGCGGTGGCCATCGAGTATCTGTTCACCCATCGCCCGGGCTGGAGCGCCGAGGCCGGCATCGGCAAGACGCTGGTGTCTTCGTCGATGATCGACCGTGTTGCCGCCGGCATCGACCGCCGTCTGGTGGAGGTACCGGTGGGCTTCAAGTGGTTCGTCGACGGCCTGATGGATGGCAGCCTGGGCTTCGGCGGCGAGGAGTCGGCCGGCGCTTCGTTCCTCGACAAGCAGGGCGGCGCCTGGTCCACCGACAAGGACGGGCTGATCCTCGGCCTGCTGGCCGCGGAGATCACCGCAGTCACCGGCAAGGACCCGAGCGAACGCTACCAGGCGCTGACCGACCGCTTCGGCGCGCCGGTGTACCAGCGCATCGACGCCGCGGCCAATCGCGAGCAGAAGGCACGCCTGGGCAAGCTGTCGGCATCGCAGGTCTCGGCGAAGGAGCTGGCCGGCCAGCCGATCACGCGCATCCTCACCGAGGCACCGGGCAACGGCGCAGCCATCGGCGGGCTGAAGGTGGAAACGGCGAACGGCTGGTTCGCCGCGCGGCCATCCGGCACCGAGGACGTGTACAAGATCTACGCCGAGAGCTTCGAGGGCGAAGCGCACCTGGCACGCATCCAGGCCGAGGCCAAGGCGCTGGTGGACTCGGTGCTGGCCGGCTGAGGCTCACGCCCCCACGCCGGGCTATCGCTGCTGGCGGTCGCTGATGCTGACCGCCAGCTGTGCAGCTTCGACTTCGTCGGTGAGGTAGCGGCTGTGGCCCTCGGCATCGGTCACCCGGTAGACCACCCGGATATCCGGCCCGCGCAGATGCTCGGGAATCTCGTCGCCCTGGAGCTTGCTCACGGTGACGCTCATGGCGGGGCTCCTTCATTTGGCATTGGCTGTCTGGAGTGTGACTGCGCCATCGCCAATCCGATCCTTGCCGTTCGCCGCACCGCGCCAGGGCTTTGCGCCCTGGCGCATCTCGCTAGGGCACCAGCACCGCAGCACCCTGGAAACGCCCGTTGCGCAGGTCATCCAGTGCCTGGTTGGCCTGCTCCAGCGGGTAGGCGTGGGTTTCGGTATGGATGCCGACCTGGGCGGCCACCGGAAAGAACTCCAGGCCGTCCTGGCGGGTGAGATTGGCCACCGAGACCACCTCGCGCTCCTGCCAGAGGATGTCGTAGGGAAAGCTCGGGATATCGCTCATGTGGATGCCGGCGCAGACCACCCGGCCACCCTTGCGCAGCGCGCGCAAGGCGGCCGGCACCAGCTCGCCCGCCGGCGCATAGATGATCGCCGCATCCAGCGGCACCGGCGGCAGCTCGCCCGAATCACCGGCCCAGACCGCGCCCAGCGAACGGGCAAAGTCCTGCGCCGCCACATCGCCCGGGCGGCTGAAGGCATAGACTTCGCGCCCCTGCCAGCGCGCCACCTGCATGACGATATGCGCCGCGGCACCGAAACCGTACAGCCCGAGACGTTTGCCGTCACCGGCCTTGACCAGCGAACGCCAGCCGATCAGCCCGGCGCAGAGCAGCGGTGCCAGCGCCACGGGGTCGCCCTCCTCGCCGAGGGCAAAGGCGAAACGGGCATCGGCCACCACGTATTCGGCATAGCCGCCGGGCCGCGTGTAACCGGTGAACTGCGGCGCGTCGCAGAGGTTTTCCTCGGCGTGCTGGCAGTAGCTGCAGGTGCCGCAGGTGTGCCCCAGCCAGGGAATGCCGACCCGCTGGCCCGGCTCGAAGCCCGTCACGCCCTCGCCCAAGGCATCGACCAGACCGACGATCTCGTGGCCGGGAATGATCGGCAGCGGCGCCTCCGGCAGTTCGCCGTCGACCACGTGCAGATCGGTGCGGCAGACGCCACAGGCCAGCACCCGCACGCGGACCTCGCCAGGCCCCGGTTGCGGCACGGGCAGCTCGCGCAGCTGCAAGGGTTGGCCAATCTGTTCCAGCAACATGGCACGCATCGACGTCTCTCCTTTCGTCTCCGGTCTGCTGCAGGGTAGGCCGATCGGCGGAAAAAGGCTCTAGGGATGGCGGTGAATCAAGGCGCTTCTGCCGGGCTGAAGCCCACCGGCGATGCTCGGTACGGCAGAAAGTCTCTACACTCGAAACGTCTTGCCATTTCCGGAGTACGACCCGATGACGCTTTCGCCCTTCCATCTCGCCATTCCCGTCTACGATCTGGCCGCCGCCCGTGCCTTCTACGGCGAGGCGTTCGGCTGTGCCGAGGGCCGCAGCAGCGATCACTGGGTGGATTTCGATTTCTTCGGCCACCAGCTGGTGATCCACGAGGCGCCGAAGATGCCGCATCAGGAGGCGGCGCACAGCAACCCGGTGGATGGCCACGACGTGCCGGTGCCGCACTTCGGCGTGGTACTCGGCTGGGAGCAATGGGAGGCGCTGGCCGAGCGGCTGAAGGCGCGCGGCACGCGCTTCGTGATCGAGCCGTACGTGCGCTTCCAGGGCCAGGTCGGCGAACAGGCGACCATGTTCCTGCTCGACCCCTGCGGCAATGCCCTGGAGTTCAAGGCGTTCAAGGACATCGGCCAGCTGTTCGCCAAGTGAGCGGGATCAGCCGCGCTCGGCGAGGTGCTGGTCCTTGAGCTTGACGTAGTTGCCGGCGGTATAGCTGAAGAAGCTGCGCTCCTTGTCGGTCAGCGGGCGCGCCTGCTTCACCGGGCTGCCGACATAGAGGTAGCCCGACTCGAGCGTCTTGCCCGGCGGCACCAGGCTGCCGGCGCCGATGATCACCTCGTCCTCGACCACCACGCCGTCCATCACGATCGAGCCCATGCCCACCAGAATGCGGTTGCCCAGGGTGCAGCCGTGCAGCGTGACCTTGTGCCCGACCGTGACCTCGTCGCCGATGGTCAGCGGGAAGCCGTCCGGGTTGTACGGCCCGGCATGGGTGATGTGCAGCACGCTGCCGTCCTGGATGCTCGAGCGCGCACCGATGCGGATGCGGTGCATGTCGCCGCGGATCACCGTGAGCGGCCACACCGAGCTGTCGGCGCCGATTTCCACATCGCCGATGACCACGGCGGAGTCGTCGACGAACACGCGCTCGCCCAGTGTCGGAGTGCTGTTTTGGTAGCTGCGTATCGCCACGATAGAAACCTCTTTGGCTGCGGGAAGGGTCGATTGTAATTAAGATGGCCGGCATTGCCGCTGCGGAGCCGGGCTGAGCAGCATGCCGCCCGCCGTGGTCAGAGTAACAACCGGCCGACCGGCGTTGAAAAAGCACGACAGCGCGTCCATCTAGGACATCTGCCTGCCACGTCCGGCCTCGCTCCAGCGAGCGGCCTGCAACCCTCTTCGTCACAAGGTGTCCCCCCGTGAGCGCGAACAATCCCCTGCTGCAACAATTCGACCTGCCGCCCTATTCCGAAATCCGTCCGGAACACGTCGAGCCGGCCGTCGACACCATCCTCGGCGACAACCGCGTGGCGATCCAGGAGCTGCTCAGCCGCCCGGCCGAAAGCCTGGACTGGCAGACCCTGGTGGTCGGGCTGGACGAGCTGAATGATCGCCTCGCCCGTGCCTGGGGGCCGGTCGGTCACCTCAACTCCGTGTGCAACAGCCCGGAATTGCGCACCGCCTACGAGGCCTGCCTGCCCAAGCTGTCGGCCTACTACACGGAACTGGGGCAGAACCGCGCGCTGTTCGAGGCCTACCAGGCGCTTGCCTCCGGCCCCGCGGCGGCCGGTTTCGAGGTGGCACAGAAAACCATCCTCGAGCATTCGCTGCGCGACTTCCGCCTGTCCGGTATCGACCTGCCGCCGGTCGAGCAGCAGCGCTTCGGCGCCATCCAGATGAAGCTTGCCGAGCTGGGCAGCAAGTTCTCCAACCAGCTGCTGGACGCCACGCAGGCCTGGACCCGGCACATCACCGACGAGGGCCTGCTGGCCGGCATCACCGACTCGGCCAAGGCGCAGATGGCCGAGGCGGCCAAGGCCAAGGGCCTCGACGGCTGGCTGATCACCCTGGAATTCCCCAGCTACTACGCGGTGATGACCTATGCCGACGACCGCGGACTGCGCGAGGAGGTCTACACCGCCTACTGCACCCGCGCCTCGGACCAGGGCCCGAATGCCGGGCAGTTCGACAACGGCCCGGTGATGGCCGAGATCCTCGAGCTGCGTCACGAGCTGGCCGGCCTGCTGGGCTATCGCAACTTCGCGGAGCTGTCGCTGGCGACCAAGATGGCCGAATCCACCGAGCAGGTACTGAGCTTTCTGCGCGACCTGGCGGTGCGCAGCAAGCCGTTCGCCGAACGCGACCTGGCCGAACTGCGCGCCTTCGCCGCCGAGCAGGGTCTGGACGACCTGCAGAGCTGGGACCTAGGCTACTACGCCGAGAAGCTGCGCCAGCAGCGCTACAGCCTGAACCAGGAAGAGCTGCGCGCCTACTTCCCGATCGACAAGGTGCTGTCCGGGCTGTTCGGCATCGTCCAGCGCCTGTATGGCATCCAGATCCATGAACTGGAGCAGTTCGACGGCTGGCACCCGGATGTGCGGTTGTTCGAGATCACCGAGAACGGCGAGCACGTCGGGCGCTTCTTCTTCGACCTCTACGCGCGACCGAACAAGCGCGGCGGCGCCTGGATGGACGGCGCCCGCGACAAGCGCCGCACCGCAGACGGCACGCTGCAGACGCCGGTGGCCAACCTGGTCTGCAACTTCACCCCGCCGGTGGGCGAGCGCCCGGCGCTCTTGACCCATGACGAGGTCACCACGCTGTTCCACGAATTCGGCCACGGCCTGCACCACCTGCTGACCCAGGTCGAGCACGCTGGTGCGTCGGGCATCAACGGCGTGGCCTGGGATGCGGTGGAGCTGCCCAGCCAGTTCATGGAGAACTGGTGCTGGGACCCCGAAGGCCTGGCACTGATCTCCGGTCACTACCAGACCGGCGAAGCCCTGCCACAGGACAAACTGGACATGATGCTGGCGGCGAAGAACTTCCAGTCCGGCATGATGATGGCGCGCCAGTTGGAGTTCTCCCTGTTCGACTTCGAACTGCACGCCACCCACGGTGACGGACGCAGCGTGCTGGAGGTGCTCGAACACATCCGCGATGAGGTTTCGGTGATGCGGCCGCCGGCCTACAACCGCTTCCCCAACAGCTTCGCGCACATCTTCTCCGGCGGTTACGCCGCCGGTTACTACAGCTACAAGTGGGCCGAAGTGCTGTCGTCCGACGCCTTCTCGCGCTTCGAGGAGGAAGGGGTATTCAACGCCGAGACCGGCCGCGCCTTCCGCGAGGCCATCCTGGCGCGTGGCGGCTCCCAGGAGCCGATGGTACTGTTCGTCGATTTCCGAGGCCGCGAGCCGTCCATCGACGCCCTGCTGCGCCACCTCGGGCTGGTAGCGGAGGCCGCGGCATGAGCAACGAAGTATCCCGAGTCACCACCAAGCGCTTCATCGCCGGGGCCGTATGCCCGGCGTGCAGCGGCACGGACTGCATCAAGATGTGGGATGTCGACGGTGTCCCGCACCGCGAATGCATCGACTGCGGCTACGCCGACACCCTCAACGCCCAGGGCCAGTCGGTACCCATGGAGCTGGGCACGCGAGTGAACAAGGTCCAGCCCAAGCCGGCCAACCCGCAGGTGCAGTCGGTGCAGTTTTTTCCTAATCCGAAGTTGAAGAAGTCGGAGTGATACGTCTCGGCTGAACCGAAAGGCCCGCCAATCGGCGGGCTTTTTCGTCTTCGGATGAGATGATTGTTTGATGCCGGGCAAGAGGAGCCCGATGCCGCCAGCTCGTTTGGGTTTGAAGAACAAGGCAACTAGCGCATGTGCTGCTGGCTTTGTTTTCGGTCCGCCCGGACAGAGTCACTTGACTCGCTTCCCTCGCCCTTAGGTCCGGCCTTCGGCTGTTACTCCTTTACGCTCCGTATCACGTTGCTCGCGGAGAATATAACCAAAGAGAAAGCGCGCGCCCTCCGGGTTTGTTGCGGAAAACTTCCTCTCGCTCCGGCGCCGCTCCGGAGGCCGGGCTCGGCTCCCCCTCGCGAAGAGTCCGAGAAAGCAGGCTTCGCTTGGCTTTGCTTTTTTGCGTTCCTTGCACGGCCTGCTAGGCGCGACCAACCGCCCCTTTCAGGAGGCCGAATGGAATCCGCGTGGAGGGGAGCGAGCGGCATGGATGCCGCGAGAGGCGTAAAGGGCCATGGATGGCCCTTGTACGCCGGCCGCCGGAGCGCGGGTGAAATGAGGGAAGTCTCGCGCAGCGAGACCCGGATGGAGGGGCAAGCGTTTTTGCTTACTTTTTTCGCGACTGAAAAAAGTGAGTCGCCCAGCAGGGCGAAACCAGGCGTTCAAGCGACTCGGTAAGCGCCGTCCAAGCGCTCAGCCAGCACCCACCCACCAGCAATCTCCAATTCCCAGAGAACGCCTGAGCGCTATGCGCGGCTCAACTATCGGCACTCGGCGTCGCCCGTCCCGGCTGCGGTGGCGAGGCAAACAGGCGCTTGAGCTTCATCGCCGGCGCTTCGATCAGGTGCCAGGACAGCGCGGCGAGGATCAGCGTCGGCACGAAGGCGATCAGCGTCAGGCCGAGCACGCCGACCTGCGGGCCGAACAGGTAGACGGTGAGCTGCTGGAACGGGAAGGCGTAGATATACAGGCCGTAGGAGAAGTCGCCGTACTTGCCGAAACGCGACACCCAGGGCAGCGGCGCGTAGGCCAGGTAGAGCACCAGGTACGGCAGCGCGACGAAGTACACCAGCGGGCCGATGTCGGTGCGGAAGGTCGCCACCAGCGCGGCGAACAGCAGCGCCGCGATCCAGCCGCGCCAGGGAATGTCGTCGCGATAGAGGAACAGTGCCGAGCCGCTGTAATACAGCAGGCCGAGCTTGAAGATGTTCTTGATGAAGTAGGACTCGATACCCAGCTTGCCCAGCAGCCAGAAGTGCCCGACCGCCAGCACCACGATCGGCAGGAAGATCAGGCGGCGCTTGAGAAAGCCGGTCAGGCCGAGAATCATCACGCCGATGTACATCAGCACTTCCAGCGGCAACGTCCACAGCGAACCGTTGACCACATCGGGATAGATGTTGCCGGTGAACACGCCAGGCAGTTCGTAGCGCGTCACCAGCAGGATGTTCTGCAGGTAGGTCCAGGTACCGTCGGCGGCCAGATAGCGACCAAGGCTGAACTGCGTGACCATCGGTCCGATGACGAAGACCGACAGCAGCACCGCGACGATCAGCGCCGGGAAGATGCGCAATGCACGCTTGATCAGGAAGCTCTTCGGGCTGCTGCTGGCCAGCCAGGACGAGGCGATCAGGTAGCCGCTCATGACGAAGAAGATGCCGACGGCGATCGAGCCGCCCTTCTCATAGCCGGTCAGCAGCGTCAGTGGTTCGTCTTCGCGACGGCCGACCAGCGGGTAGCTATGGGCGAACAGCACCAGAGCAGCGGCGAAGAAGCGCAGGAAATCGAAGTTGTTTTCCCGGGTGTGAAAGGAACCGGTGGGATGCATGGTCTGCTCCTGGCTGTCGGCAGTGGCTGGAAGCTGGGAGTGCACGGGAGTGCAATGCCGGTACTGCCGGATCGGTCGCCGGAGGCGCCCTGATCATCCTTTTGTTTGTTTGCCGGCCGGCTCCAATTCGGGAAGCGCGGAAACCACAGCGCTCACCCGATCAGCCTCCTTTGTCCGGACCTGTAAGCAAATGTTCCCGAGGCAACCGACGGGCGGTAGCGGTTGCCATCGATCAGTTGGGCTGGCGCGCGGTCGACGAGCTGTTTACTGTATATATAAACAGCATTTGGCCAAGAACATGACCCTGCCCATTTCCACACCACGCGGCCGCGGTACGGCGGTGAACCCGGACAACCGCTTCGCGCCCACGCGCAGCGAGGCCTACGACGATGGCTGGGAACAGGACGTCCCGCCGACCCGCGCCACCGAGGTGCGCCGCGAGATCGCCAAGTCGGTACTGACGCGCAACCAGTCGCCGGACGTCGGTTTCGATCGCTCGGTCAACCCTTACCGCGGTTGCGAACATGGCTGCATCTACTGTTTTGCGCGGCCATCGCACGCGTACTGGGATCTTTCGCCGGGCATCGATTTCGAGACCCGGCTGATCGCCAAGACCAACCTCGCCGAACGGCTGGAGGCCGAGCTGAGCAAGCCGGGCTACGTGCCGCAGCCCATCGCCCTGGGGGTGAACACCGACGCCTATCAGCCGCTGGAGCGCGAGCAGCGGCTGACGCGCCAGGCACTGGAGATCCTGCTGCGCTTCAGGCATCCGGTGCACATCATCACCAAGGGTTCGCTGGTGCTGCGCGACCTGGACCTGCTGGTGCCGCTGGCCGAGCAGCGGCTGGTGAGCGTGTCGGTCAGCCTCACGACCCTGGACGATGAACTCAAACGCATCATGGAGCCGCGCGCAGCCTCGCCTTCGGCGCGCCTGCGGGTATTGCGTACGCTGCACGAGGCCGGCGTGCCGGTCAGCGTGATGTGCGCGCCGATGATCCCGATGATCAACGACATGGAGCTGGAGCGCCTGCTGGAAGCCGCCCGCGAAGCCGGTGCGCGTTCGGCCGGCTACGTGCTGCTGCGCCTGCCTCATGAGGTGGCCGGGCTGTTCGAGGGCTGGCTCGAGGAACACTTTGCGCAGCGCGCCGCCCATGTCATGAGCCTGGTGCGCCAGTCGCGCGGCGGCAAGGATTACGACAGCCGTTTCGGCAGCCGCATGCGCGGCGAAGGCCAGTTCGCCCAACTGCTCGCCCAGCGTTTCCAGCTCGCCTGCAAGCGCCTGGGTTTCAACCGCCGAGATCAGAACTACGGCCTGGATTGCAGCATTTTCGCGCCGCCCGGGCAGCAGCTGAGCCTGATCTGAGCGGTTGCCTGACGGTGCGAGCCTAGGGTGGATGACGCGTCATCCATCCATCGTGAGGCACACTGCCACGCAGCGGGCTGCGGCCCGGCCTGGGCTGTGCGCGGGTGCCATCAGACGCGTGGAAAATGCTTCGCAGTTTTCCACCCTACTTCACCACCAGATGACGTAGGGTGGATGGCGCTTCACCCATCCACCGCAACGCAGGCATGCATTGCGGTACGGGGTTGATGGCGCAGCCCGTCATCGGCCGTTGCGCCCGTCTGCCAGGCGCGCCGGCAAGGAACTATCCCAACCCGCCACGGCACCAATCCCTGTATTCCCGCACCGGAGGCATCGTGGACTGGATCGATCTGCTGCAATGGCCGGCCATGGCGGTCACGGTGATCGCCGCCTGGCTGATCGGCTCGCTGCGACCCGGCCGGCGCTTCGTCGGCTTCTGCTGTTTCCTGCTGAGCAACCTGCTCTGGGTGATCTGGGGCTGGCACGCCGAGGCCTGGGCACTGATCGTCCTGCAGGTCTGCCTGGCGGCGATGAACATTCGCGGTGTGAAGAAGAACGACGACCCTGCACAGCCCGAGCCAGACACGCCCCGCGCTTAAATTGCGAGAGTGGGATCGCTGTCTATACTCCGAATCGTAGGCGTACCTGATTGAGTTCCGACTGCGCGTGCAAGCGTCCAGTCGGCCGCCGGGCCTTCCGGTGGTCGTGCTGGGCAGAATCGGACTGATCGAGAACGTAGCTGGCATGACGGGAATGGTTTCCCCGGCCAGCCGATTCTCGGCGGTGCGATGGCGGTCGGCGGGATAACAAGAATCATAAGGGGAACCCGCAATGTCTCGACATCCATGCATCTGGATGGGGCTTGGGCTTTCGGCAGTATTTGGCCAGGCCCAGGCGGCCTGGGACGTGAACATGCGCTCCGGCGCCACCGACGTCAGTCGGTCGGTGTTCGATCTGCACATGACCATCTTCTGGATCTGCGTGGTCATCGGCGTGCTGGTGTTCGGCGTGATGATCTATTCGATGATCGCGCACCGCCGCTCCAAGCGTCAGCAATCGGCCAACTTCCACGAAAACACCCGCGTCGAGGTGCTCTGGACGGTCATCCCGCTGCTGATCCTGGTGGGCATGGCGATCCCGGCGACGCGCACGCTGATCCACATCTACGACTCCAGCGAATCGGACGTGGATGTGCAGATCACCGGCTACCAGTGGAAGTGGCACTACAAGTATCTGGGCGAGGACGTGGAGTTCTTCAGCAACCTCACCACGCCGCGCGAGCAGATCAACAACCAGTCGCCCAAGGGCGAGCATTACCTGCTGGAAGTCGACGAGCCGCTGGTGATCCCAGCCGGTGCCAAGGTCCGCTTCCTGATCACCGCGGCGGACGTGATCCACTCCTGGTGGGTACCGGATCTGGCGGTGAAGAAGGACGCCATTCCCGGTTTCATCAATGAATCCTGGACCCGCGTCGAGCAGCCGGGCATCTACCGCGGCCAGTGCACCGAACTCTGCGGCAAGGACCACGGCTTCATGCCGGTGGTGGTGGAGGTCAAGTCGCAGGAGGATTACGCCAGCTGGCTCGGCGAGAAGAAGGCCGAGGCCGCCAAGCTGGCTGAACTGACCAGCAAGGAATGGACGCTGGAAGAGCTCTTCGAGCGCGGCCAGAAGGTCTACCAGACCGCCTGCGCCTCGTGCCACCAGGCCGGGGGTGAAGGCATCCCGCCGATGTTCCCGGCCCTCAAGGGCTCGGCCATCGCCACCGGCGACGTCGAGGCGCACATCGACATCGTCGTCAACGGCAAGCCGGGCACCGCCATGGCGGCGTTCGGCAAGCAGCTGTCGGAGGTCGATCTGGCTGCCGTCATCACCTACGAGCGCAACGCCTGGGGCAACAACACGGGCGACATGGTCACGCCGAAAGACGTGCTCGACTTCAAACAGGCCGAAGAAGCCACCCAGTAAGAGGATCAGGTGATGAGTGCAGTGATCGACGACCATGGTCATGTCGGGCATGACCACCACCACGGCCCGGCGAAGGGGCTCTCGCGCTGGCTGCTGACCACCAATCACAAGGACATCGGCTCGATGTACCTGTGGTTCAGCTTCTGCGCCTTCCTGCTCGGCGGCTCGATGGCCATGGTGATCCGCGCCGAGCTGTTCCAGCCGGGTCTGCAGATCGTGCAGCCGGAATTCTTCAACCAGATGACCACCATGCACGGCCTGATCATGGTATTCGGCGCGGTGATGCCGGCCTTCGTCGGCCTGGCCAACTGGATGATCCCGCTGATGATCGGCGCACCGGACATGGCGCTGCCGCGGATGAACAACTTCAGTTTCTGGCTGCTGCCGGCGGCCTTCGGCCTGCTGGTCTCGACCCTGTTCATGGAAGGCGGCGGGCCGAACTTCGGCTGGACCTTCTATGCGCCGCTGTCGACGACCTACGCGCCGGAGTCGGTGACCTTCTTCATCTTCGCCATCCACCTGATGGGCATCAGCTCGATCATGGGTGCGATCAACGTGATCGCCACCATCCTCAACCTGCGCGCGCCAGGCATGACGCTGATGAAGATGCCGCTGTTCGTCTGGACCTGGCTGATCACCGCCTTCCTCCTGATCGCGGTGATGCCGGTGCTGGCGGGCGTGGTGACCATGATGCTGATGGACATCCACTTCGGCACCAGCTTCTTCAGCGCAGCCGGTGGCGGCGACCCGGTGCTGTTCCAGCACGTGTTCTGGTTCTTCGGCCATCCCGAGGTGTACATCATGATCCTGCCGGCCTTTGGCGCGGTCAGCTCGATCATCCCGGCGTTCAGCCGCAAGCCGCTGTTCGGCTACACCTCGATGGTCTACGCCACCGGCGCGATCGCCTTCCTCTCCTTCATCGTCTGGGCGCACCACATGTTCACCGTCGGCATCCCGCTGACCGGCGAGCTGTTCTTCATGTACGCCACCATGCTGATCGCCGTGCCCACCGGGGTGAAGGTGTTCAACTGGGTCTCGACGATGTGGCGCGGCTCGCTGACCTTCGAGGCGCCGATGCTGTTCGCCGTGGCCTTCGTCATCCTCTTCACCATCGGCGGCTTCTCCGGGCTGATGCTGGCCATCGCCCCGGCGGACTTCCAGTACCACGACACCTACTTCGTGGTGGCGCACTTCCACTACGTGCTGGTGCCGGGGGCGATCTTCGGCATCTTCGCCTCGGCCTACTACTGGCTGCCGAAGTGGTCCGGGCACATGTATGACGAGACCCTGGCCAAGCTGCATTTCTGGATGAGCTTCATCGGCATGAACCTGGCGTTCTTCCCGATGCACTTCGTTGGCCTGGCCGGCATGCCGCGACGCATCCCCGACTACAACATGATGTTCGCCAACTTCAACATGGTCTCCAGCGTCGGCGCCTTCATGTTCGGCGCCACCCAGCTCTTGTTCCTGTTCATCGTCATCAAGTGCATCCGCGGCGGCGCACCCGCACCGGCCAAGCCCTGGGACGGCGCAGAGGGACTGGAATGGAGCGTGCCCTCGCCGGCGCCCTACCACACCTTCCAGGTGCCGCCGGACATGAGCCATGTGCACGAGCACCGCAAGGGCACCGGCGGGGAGCTGACGCCGTGAGCATGCATCGGGGTGTGACCGGAGGTTGCCGGGCCGCCCGCAACCCTCGATCGGGGAGGCTGCCATGAACGAGGCCCTGTCCACTCGGCGGCTAGTCCGCCGCCTGGTGTTCGTCGTGATCGCCATGTTCGGCTTCGGCTTCCTGCTGGTGCCGATCTACGACGTGATGTGCCAGGCCTTCGGCATCAACGGCAAGACGGCTGGCGCCTACACCGGCGTGCAGAGCGCCGACGAGGCGCGTGCGGTGCGGGTGCAGTTCCTTGCCACCAACGCCGCCGGCATGCAGTGGCAGTTCGGCCCGCAGGCCGACCAGATCAGCGTGCACCCCGGCGCCACCCAGGAGATCCGCTTCGTCGCCTACAACCCCACCGACAAGCCGATGACCGCCCAGGCGATTCCCAGCGTCTCGCCGTCACGGGCGGCCGCCTACTTCCACAAGACCGAGTGCTTCTGCTTCACCCAGCAGGTGTTGCAGCCGGGCGAGCGCATCGAGATGCCGGTGCGCTTCATCGTCGATCGCGACCTGCCCGCCGACGTGCATCACCTGACCCTCGCCTACACGCTGTTCGACATCACGTCCCGCCAGCCGCCGGTGGCCGTCAACGCCGCATCGGCCCCGGCCAAGGAGAGTCTGCAATGAGCCAACAGACCACCCACGAGCAGTACTACGTTCCCGATCAGAGCAAATGGCCGATCATTGCCACCATCGCCCTGCTGGTCACCTTCTATGGCCTGGGCAGCTGGTTCAACGACCTCAAGGCCGCCCGTGATTCGTCCAACGGGCCGCTGATCTTCTTCGTCGGCGCGCTGCTGATCGCCTACATGATGTTCGGCTGGTTCGGCGCCGTGGTGAAGGAAAGCCGCGCAGGGCTGTACAGCGCACAGATGGATCGCTCGTTCCGCTGGGGCATGAGCTGGTTCATCTTCTCGGAGGTGATGTTCTTCCTCGCCTTCTTCGGCGCGCTCTTCTATATCCGCTACTGGACCGGCCCCTGGCTCGCCGGCGAGGGCGACAAGGGCATCAGCAACATGCTCTGGCCCGGCTTCGAGTACAGCTGGCCGCTGCTGAACAACCCCGACCCGAAGCTCTACCCGGCGCCGGAGGGCACCATCAGCGCCTGGGGCCTGCCGCTGATCAACACCATCCTGCTGGTCAGCTCCAGCTTCACCCTGACCTGGGCGCACCATGCGCTGCGCAAGAACAACCGCCAGCACCTGAAGATCGGCCTGGGCCTGACCGTGCTGCTCGGCGTGGCATTCCTGATCCTGCAGATCGAGGAGTATGTGCACGCCTACACCGAACTCGGGCTGACGCTGGGCTCGGGCATCTATGGCGCGACCTTCTTCATGCTCACCGGCTTTCACGGCGCCCACGTGACCATGGGCGCGATCATCCTCACGGTGATGCTGGTGCGCATCCTGCGCGGGCACTTCAGCCCGGAGCAGCACTTCGGTTTCGAGGCGGCGGCCTGGTACTGGCACTTCGTCGACGTGGTGTGGATCGCGCTGTTCGTGTTCGTCTACGTGATCTAGGGAGCTCTCAGAAACCGAAGGCGGGGCGTAGCTGCCCCGTATAAAAACCCCAGCCGATCAGCGCGACGGTCAGCGCGCTGAGGGTGACGCGGATGAACAGGGCCGTGATCACGCGGGAGGTACGCCCCTCATCCCTGACCAGGAAGAACAACCCACTGAACAGACTGACCAGCGTGGCCACTAACAACAGAACGATCGCCGCCTTGAGCATGAGCGATTCCACGACAGGGGTATTGGGGGTGGAGTATAGCCAGCCGTATCGACGCATCAGGGTGCCGGCCATGAGCGGCTTCAGGCCGGGGCTGCTGCCGACCCTGCTGGTACTGGCCATGCTGCCGGTACTGGTGTGGCTGGGTTTCTGGCAGCTGGAACGCGGTGAGCACAAGCGCGAGCTGCTGGAGCGCCAGCAAGCCCGTCAGCAGGCCGCACCGCTGGCGCCACACGAGATCGAACAGCTGAACGATCCGGCCTTCGCCCGGGTGTTCCTGCAGGGTCGCTTCGATGCCGAGCACAGCTTCCTGCTCGACAGTCGCACCCGCGACGGCCAGGTCGGCGTCGAACTGCTGCAACCCTTCCATGACGAACTCAGCGGCCGCTGGGTGATGGTCAACCGTGGCTGGATTCCCTGGCCGGACCGCCGCGTGCCGCCGGCCTTCGACACGCCGACGCAGCCGTTGAAGCTCGCCGCCTGGGTCTACGTTCCGCCGGGCAAGCCGTTCGTCTTCAGCCATCGAGCGGCCGAGGGCTGGCCGCGGTTGATCAACCATGTGGACATCGAGGCGATGTGGCAGCAGGCGGGGCGCGAGGGGGTGATCCACGAGCTGCGCCTGGAGCCGGGTCCGAGCGCCTATCGTGCCGACTGGGCGATCACCAGCATGAGCCCGTCGCAGCACCTGGGTTACGCCGTGCAGTGGTTCGCCCTCGCAGCGGCACTGCTGGCGCTGTTCATCTATTTCGGTGTGCATCAGGCACGGGGGAAGCGCAGTGAGCACGATGAATCCAACCCTCTCCAGCGGTGAAGGGAAACGCGGCCGCGGTCGGCTGCAACTGCTGCTGATCATCGGCGTGGTGCTCGGCCCGATGCTGCTGGCTTCGGCCATGTACCGTTTCGGCTTCTGGGTGCCGGAAAGCCGCAGCTATGACGGCGTGCTGATCGCCAACGGCCAGGACCGTGCGGCCATCGGCGTCAGCGCTACAGCGCCCGAGCGGCGCTGGGAGCTGCTGGTCACCGCGCCGCAGGGTTGCGAGGCCCAATGCCAGCAACTGGTCTACCTGGCCCGCCAGATCAATATCGGCCTGGCCCGCGAAGCGGCCCGCGCCGGCCATGCACTGGCCAGCGCGACGGCGCTGGACGAAGCCTACGAACAGCGCCTGCGTCGCGAATACCCGCAGCTGCAACGCTATACGCTGGACGCCGCCGTCTATGCCCGCAACCCCGAGGCACCCGCCACCCCCCAACTGTGGATCGTCGACCCCCACGGCAATCTGGTGCTGCGCTACGACGTCGGCGCCGACGGCAAGGCGATTCTCGACGACCTGAAATACCTGCTGAAGATCTCGCAGATCGGCTGAGGCACTGCGCCGCTGCGCTGCGGTCCCAAACAGGCCGCCCCAAGGAGAACCCGATGGCCAGACCCGGATACCGCCTCGCCCTGATCGCCACCGCGCTGGCCGTGGTAGTCGTGCTGCTCGGTGCCTACACGCGGCTGACCCACGCCGGCCTCGGCTGCCCGGACTGGCCCGGCTGCTACGGTTTCCTTGCCGTGCCCATGAGCGAACACAAGCAGAACCTTGCCGCGCTGCGCTTTCCCGATGCACCGCTGGAGGTGCGCAAGGGCTGGAACGAGATGGTCCATCGCTATTTCGCCGGCGCCCTCGGGCTGGTGATCCTCGCCCTTGCCGTACAGGCGATACGCCGTCGCGGCCAACCCGGGCAGCCGGTGAAGTTGCCGCTGCTGCTGCTCGCGGTGGTCATCGCCCAGGCAATCTTCGGCATGTGGACGGTGACCCTGCAGCTCTGGCCGCAGGTAGTCACCGCGCACCTGCTCGGGGGTTTCACTACGCTCAGCCTGCTGTTTCTGCTGTGCCTGCGACTGTCCGGCGCGCTTGCTCCCTTGCCGGCCGTGGACGGTCGCCTGCGCAGATTCGCCGGCATCGCCCTGCTCGCGGTGGTGGCGCAGATCACCCTGGGCGGTTGGGTCAGCAGCAACTATGCGGCGGTGGCCTGCACCGATTTCCCCACCTGCCACGGCGAATGGTGGCCGCGGATGGACTTCGCCAACGCCTTCAACCTGACCCACCACGACATCGGCCCCAACTACCTCGGCGGCCTGCTCTACGGCGAGGCGCGCACGGCGATCCATGTCAGCCACCGCATCGGTGCGCTGCTGGTGACGCTGGTGTTGTTGCTGCTGGCCGCCATGCTCATGCGCCGCGGCCTCGGCCGCCTGGCCGGGCTGCTCATCGCCGCGCTGGCGCTACAGGTCGGCCTGGGTATCAGCAACGTGGTCTTCAACCTGCCGCTGGCGGTGGCCGTCGCGCACAACGGCGGCGGTGCCGCGCTGCTGCTGGTGCTGGTACTGGTCAATTACCGGCTGCGCCAGCCTGCACATGCCACCCGGCAAACCGAGCCTGCATCGATTTCGAACACGACGGGGCAGCTCGATCTGCCCCGCGCATGACCACAAGGAGAACCCCAATGGCGACTCTACTCAGCGAACGCGGCGCCCAGGCCAGCTGGCGCGACTACCTGGAGCTGACCAAGCCGAAGGTGGTGCTGCTGATGCTCATCACCTCGCTGGTGGGCATGTTCCTCGCCACCCGCGCCGGCGTGCCCTGGACGGTGCTGCTGTTCGGCAACCTGGGCATCGCCCTGTGTGCCGGCGGTGCGGCGGCGGTGAACCATGTGGTGGACCGGCAGATCGATTCGGTCATGGCCCGCACCCACAAACGGCCCTTGGCTGAAGGCCGGGTCTCGCCAGCGGCGGCACTGACCTTCGCTTTCGTCCTCGGCGTCAGCGGGCTGGCCCTGCTGCTGACCTTCACCAATGCCCTCGCCGCCTGGCTGACGCTGGCCTCGCTGATCGGCTACGCGGTGATCTATACCGGCTTCCTCAAGCGCGCCACGCCGCAGAACATCGTCATCGGCGGCCTCGCCGGCGCCGCACCGCCGCTGCTCGGCTGGGTCGCAGTAACCGGCCAGATCACCGCCGAACCGCTGCTGCTGGTGCTGATCATCTTCGCCTGGACGCCGCCGCACTTCTGGGCGCTGGCCATTCACCGCAAGGACGAGTACGCCAAGGTCAACGTGCCGATGCTGCCGGTAACCCACGGCGTGCACTACACCAAGGTGCATATCCTGCTCTACACGGTGATGCTGCTGGCGGTCAGCTTCATGCCCTTCGCCATTCACATGAGCGGCCCGCTGTACCTGGCCGCCGCGGCATTGCTGGGTGCGCGCTTCCTCTACTGGACGATCGCGCTGTACCGCGACAGCCGGCCACATGCGGCAATCAAGACGTTCAAATTCAGCATCTGGTACCTGTTCGCGCTGTTCATCGCGCTGCTGGTTGATCATTATCTGCTACTCGATTTCTAGGCACCCACCGCCCTAAGGACATCCATGACCCGCATCCAGAAAACCGTCTTCATTCTCGTGGCGCTGATCGCGCTGGTCGTCGGGCTGACGGTTTCCAAGGTGCTCAACAGCCAGCGCCAGCTCGACCCCACGCAGCTGCTGGATGCCGGCATCGTCCTGCTGCCGCAGAGCCGCACGGTGCCGTCGCTGAGCCTGACGGATCAGGACGGCGAAGCGGTGCAGCTGGACGCGTTGAAGGGGCAATGGACGCTGCTGTTCTTCGGCTACACCTTCTGCCCGGACATCTGCCCCACCACGCTGGCCGAGCTGCGCCAGCTCAACGGCATGCTGCCGGAGACGGTGCGCGGCCAGTTGCGCACCATACTGGTCAGTGTCGATCCGGACCGCGACACGCCCGCGCAGCTCAAGGAATACCTCGGCTATTTCAACGCCGGCTTCCAGGGCCTGACCGGCCCGCTGGACGATATCCAGACCCTGGCCAACGGCGTCGGCATTCCCTTCATTCCGGGGGATACCAGCAAGGAGAACTACACCGTCGACCACAGCGGCAACCTGGTCCTGATCGGCCCGGACGGCCGCCAGCGCGGCTTTATCCGTTCGCCCTTGCGGGTGCAGAAACTGGCCGAGCAGTTGCCTGAGCTGGTCAACCGGGCGGAGTGAGAAACACGAGCCTGTTGGCCATCATGGCTCACCGACCGGATTTGCCGACGCTGCATTCCCCCTGCGTGGTTCACGCAGCGACGCGCTGATGCGTGCGCGTCGCTTGCGCCACCAGATCACCACCCCGGTCACCGACAGCACCGCGATCGCCACGCCTAGCACGGCGATCAGGATGCGACCCGGCAAGCCGAGAATGCGCCCGCCGTGGATCGCCGGTTGCAGCAGGTGGAACTGCTGCCCCAGCGTGCCCTGGCCAGGAATCTCCTGGCCGAGCAGACGCCCGTCGGTGCCGTGGAAGAACAGCCAGGCATTGCCCTGATTGCTGTCGTGCTCGCCGAAACCGGCGCCATAGAAGTTGTACTCGAAGCTGTAGTACAGCTCGGTGATCGCTTCGGTCAGGCCGAGCTCGGCGGCGTGCTGCATGGCGTAGTCGTACGCCTGGTGGAAGTCGTAGGCGGTAGTGCCCAACTGCTCGGCCGGCATCCGCCCGCGGGCCTCGTAGACGCTCGGCTCAACGGGCGAGAACAGTGAGACCACCGGCTTGAACACCTGCTCCGGCAGGTTCATCGCCACGCTGCTGACCGCCACTGGCGTGAGCAGCAGCCACAGCCACAGGCCGCCGGCGCGGTGCACATCGTGGTTCATGCGCTGGCGCTTGATCTTCCAGGCCGTCCACCACTTGGAAAAGAACGGCCGGCCGCGAGGGAAGGTCAGCACCAGCGAGACGAAGCAATCGATTACCCAGGCGATCGCCACGATGCCCATCAACCACAGCCCCCAGTTGCCCGGCAGCGACAGGTTGTAATGGAACTCGAGAATGAAGGGCACGAAGTTCTTGCGCGAGAAGCAGCACTCGCCCCAATAGCGCGTACCCACCGGCTCGCCGGTCACCGCATCGAGGTAATGCACCACGGGTCGTTCGTCATAGGGCTTGCCAGTCGCCGGATCGTCGCGCGGCACCAGCGCCATCAGCGCGGCGTGGCCGGGTTCGCTGGGAAACTCTATGTACCAGACCTGCATGCGCGGGTTGGCCTGCTCGACGCGCTCCACCAGCGTCCCCGGCGCCAGCACCGGCCCCTCACTGGTGGTGTGGTAGAACTCCGGGTTGAGCCATTCATCCAGCTCGTGATGGAAGGCCAGGATGCTGCCGGTAATGCCGGCGAGAAACAGGAAGATCGCCGTAGCCAGGCCGATGTAGCGGTGCAGGAGCACAAGAATCGAACGCATCGTGGGTTGTCCGTCTTTCAGAAAGCACAAAGCCGCCGGCCTTTTGGGGACCGGCGGCGGCTCAGCGTTATCAGAAGTCGTAGGTCACGGTAGCCATGACATTGCGCGACTCGCCGTAATAGCACTGGCTCAGGCTGTTGCACGCAGCGACGTATTTTTCGTCGGTGAGGTTGTTCAGGTTCAGGCGCACGCCAACCCCCTGCAGCCCCACGCGGGACAGGTCGTAGCCGAGCATCGCGTCATACAAGGTGTAGGACGGGATGCGCAGGGTGTTCTCTGCGTCCGCCCAGCTCTTGCCGAAGTAGCGCGCCCCACCGCCCACCTGAAGACCGGCCAGCGGCCCCTGATCGAAGGTGTAGTCGGTCCACAGCGAAGCCATGTTGCGCGCCACCGCATTTGGCGTGTTGCCGCGGTTGTTGACGCCGGCGGCGCCGGTGAAGTCCTTGGAGTATTCGACGTCCATGTAGGTGTAGCTGGCGATCAGGTTGACCTGCTCGATGGGCCGCAGGCGCGCTTCGACTTCCACGCCCTTCGAGGTGAGCTCACCCACTGCGCGGTAGAAGTTCTCGTTGGAGTCCTTGTTCGCCAGGTTGGACTGCTTCAGGTCGAAATAGGAGATGGTGTAGAGATCGTCGGTACCCAGCGGCTGGTACTTCAGGCCTACCTCGTACTGCTCACCCTCGGTAGGTTCGAGCAGGGTGATGTCGAAGCCGCCGCTGCCGTTGGCGTTATAGGCTGCAGTGGCATTGGGGTTGAACGACTCGGAATAGCTGGCGTAGGGCGACAGGCCGTTGTCGAAGGCATAGAGCACGCCGACGCGGCCGGTGAACTGCTCCAGCTTGGCGCGATCGTCCTGATCGCCGTAGCTGGCGTCGTCGGTATGGTCGAAAGACACGTCAACCCAGTCCTGACGCATGCCGAGGGAGAAGCGCCAATTGCCCAGACTGATCAGATCCTGCACGTAGAGGCCGGTCTGCTCCAGCTCGCGAGTCTCGTCGTACTGGTGATAGAACACCGGCGCGCCGGCGCCGACAACACCGGTGTAGGGATTGATCGTGGGCAGCCCGTAGCCTGCGTCATAACTCACCTTCGCCTTGCGCCGCTGGTAATCGAGGCCGGTCACCAGGGTGTGACTGAGTGCGCCGGTATCGAAGAGAAACTGCAGCTGGTTGTCGATGGTCCAGGCGTGCAATGCCTCGTCCGCACCCGTGTAATAACGCACCAGCTCGTCGGCCGTCGCGTAGCCGTACTGGTAGACCTGCCCGGAGTCCACGGTGGAGTCCAGGTACTGGAAGTTCTGCCGCGCCGAAACCACGTCGTTGAAGCGATGCTCAAGCTGATAGCCGATCATCTGCTGGTCGCGCTCGAACTTCTCGTAATCCTCGTCGCCTTCGAAGAAGCTGCGCGAAATGCGCTGCCCGTTGTGCGACGTGACCGTGCCATCGGCCGGCAGGCCGCCGTGGTAACCACTCTCCGGATCGCGCTGCAGCATTGCCAGCAGGGTCAGGCGGGTGTCGTCGGTGAAGTCGATGCTTACCGAGGGCATCACCGCATAGCGCTGCTCCTCGATGCCATCGACCGGGTTGTCGGCATCCTTGGCCACGCCCACCAGGCGATAGGCTATGCGCTCGTCGTCCAGCGGGCCGGTGAAGTCGAACGCAGCCTGCTTGTAGTTGTGGCTGCCATAGGAGAACTGCAGCTGGCGGCTGGCTTCCTTCTGCGGCTTCTTGCTGGTCATCGCCACCAGGCCACCCGGCAGGCTGCGGCCATAGAGCACCGAGGACGGTCCCTTGAGAATGTCGATGCGCTCGATGAAGTACGGATCGACCTGCAGACTGCTGTAGGTGCCGCTGTCGCCCAGCAGCTTCTGGCCGTCGAGGTAAAGGTTGTCCACCGAGCCATCGGTGATGCCGCGCATGGCGACATAGTCGTAGCGGGTGGTGGCGCCATAGGGCGTGCTCATCAGGCCCGGCGTGTAGCGCACCGCCTGAGCGATGGAGCGCGAGCCCTGATCCTCGATCTGCTGGCGGGTGACCACCGAGACGGTTTGCGAGGTCTCTGCCAACGGCATGCTCGTCTTGGTCGCCACGCTGCTATGAGTCGCGTTGTAGCCTTCCATCGAACCCAGCGCATTGCCCAGAGCGAAGCCTTCGACGGTCATCGATTGCAGCTCGACGGCATCGCTCTGTGCCGTACGGCGGCTCAGCGAGTAGTTGCCCTGGCCGTCGCGCACGGCTTGCAGGCCGCTGCCCTGCAGCAGTGCGGCAAACCCGTCGTCGACGCCGTACTGACCGCGCAGCCCGTTCGTTTCCAGGCCTTGCAGAAAGCTTCCGTCCACCGACAGCAGCACCCCGGCCTCGCCGGCGAAGCGGCTCAGTGCGCTGGACAGCGGGCCGGCGGGGATGTCGTAGCTGCGCACCGCCTGCTGTGTCGTCGACTGGGCGAGGGCCACACCGGGGGCAATGCTCAGGGGCAGGCACAGCAGCGCGGCGCGGATACCCAGCGCCAGGGCACGGGAACGGTCGGGAAGGAAGGGCAAGGCGGTCGAGCGCATGGGAAGTCCTGTTCGAATGACGGGTTTCGTCCTATGCCCGGCGAGAATCCGGAAAGGGAACTGCAGATGCTAATATTTTTTATTCGCGTAAGCGTTGGCTCAGACGCCTGCCTGTTTGGGCAACGGTTCCAGGCTGACCCACCAGGCCATGCGCCGCTCGATGCGCACAGGCAACGTAGCGGCAAGGGCTTGCAGTACACGGTCGGTATCGGCCAGCGGGAACGCCCCGACCACACGCAGATCGGCGATCCGTGGATCGCAACCGAGGTAGCCGTGGCGATAGCGCGACAGTTCGGCGAGGAAGTCCTCGAGACGCTGGTTGTCGGCCAGCAGCACCCCGGTCGCCCAAGCCTGGTGCTCGGCGCGCGCAGCAGCCAGCGGCCCGACATGGCGACGGTCGAACGCAGCCTGCTGGCCGGCAGGCACGCTGGTCACGCCGAAACCCTCGAGTTGAATGTCCACGACGCCAGCGAACACGCTGAGACGCGTGCGCCCTTCCTCCTGGCGCAGCGAAAAGCGCGCGGCCTGCTCGCTGCGCACATGCCCCTCGCGACTGCTCAGCACCAGCGGTCGTCCGCGCCGGCTGGCGGGCGCGTCGATCAGCAGTTCGCCATGCCGCAGCGCCAGCCTTCGCTCCTTCGAGTCGAAGCGGATATCCAGCGCCGAGTCGGTGTTCAGCCATAACCGGGTGCCATCGGCCAGGCGCAGATCACGGACCTCACCGACGGCGGTGCGCTCATGGGCCGCCCAACGCTGCCAGGGCAGCGCACCGCCGGCGACGGTCAGGACTGCGCCACCGCAGAGCACCGAGAGCACCTTCAACGCCTGCCGCCGTGTCGACTGCCGTTGCTGCAGCATGGCCCCGGCGGCTCGGCCGATGGCGTCGCTGGTCAGCGGCTGAAACTGGCCGCTGATGCGCTCGACCTTCGCCCACACCTGGGCGTGTTCCGGCTGCTCCAGCCATGCCGCCCACGCGCGGCGCTCGCTGGCGCTGACCGAGCCGGACTGCAGCAGGGCGAACCATTCGGCAGCCTGCTGCAACACGCGGTAGTCGCTGCCCATCAGTCCTCCGCCACCAGCATCAGGCAATGCAGCATGGCCTGCGCCATGTACTTCTTCACCATGCGCTCGGATACACCCAGTTCGGCGGCGATAGCCGCGTAGGTCATGCCGTGCAGCTGCGACATGAGGAAAGCGCTGCGCACCCTGATGGGCAGTTGCGCCAGCATGGCATCGATCCGCAGCAGGGTTTCGACGATCAGCGCCTGGGACTCCGGTGACGGTGCCACCGGCTCCGGTTGCAGTGCCAATGCATCCAGATAGGCCTGCTCGATCTGCCGGCGGCGCCAATGGTTGATCAACAGGCCCTTGGCGATGGTGTGCAGATAGGCCCGGGGTTCGCGGATCGCGGCCATGTCGTCGTCCTTGCTCAGCACCCGCACGAAGGTGTCCTGCGCGAGGTCGGCCGCACGCTGACTACAGCCGAGCTGACGGCGCAGCCAGCCATTCAACCAGCCGTGGTGATCAGCGTAGAACCGATGCAGCATCTGCTGCCGAAGCATACCTTCTGTTGCCATGCGGCCTCCCATGAGCGCTGCAGCGGTGAATGCTAACGCTTCTCAACAACATAAATCCACGGGTAACCGCTGCACGGCGCCATTCAGCCGTCGAAGGTGGATCAGGCTACCGTCTGGTTCAGGCTCGACTAGGCTGAAAAGCATCACCGAATCGGAGCTCGAACCATGACCTACCTGCCGCGCCTGGCCGCCCTCTCCCTCCTGTCGCTGACGCTGCTGCCGGCGCATGCGCAACCGAAGATCCTCCCCGGCCTGTGGGAATTCAGCAGTGGCGATATCCAGGTCGATGGCCAGCAGATGCCCGGTATGGACACGATGCTGGAGCAGATGCAGAACCTGCCGGCGGACCAGCGGCGGATGATGGAAGAGATGCTCGCCGCCCAGGGAGTAAAGCTCGGCGGCAAGGGTGTGCAGATCTGCCTGAGCAAGGCCCAGGTCGAGGCGGACGAGTTGCCCTTCAAGGACGATCCGGCGTGCACTCAGGAAATCACCGAGCGTGGCGACAAGCTCTGGAAGTTCCGTTTCGAATGCCCCGACGCCCGTGGCCAGGGCGAGACACGCTTTATCAGCGATAAGGAGTTCGTCAGCACCGTAGACAGCGAATACCGCCAGGGCACTGAAACCGGCAGCTCACGGATCGAGTCCCATGCGCGCTGGATTGCAGATGATTGCGGCACGCTGAAGCCGGCACGCTGACTCGAGGTTCCACGTGAAACCCCCATGCCTGCTGGGCTGCGCTTATTGCGCCTGCCAACGGCCCTGACTGTTCTGCTCGCAGGCCGGTTGCAGAAAGCGCGCATCGCTGGCCACGCCGTAATAGTGAATGTGCTGCCGGTACGGCATGTTTGACACCTGAGCGTCGCGGCAGATGCCGAAGGCGCCGTCCGGGCATTGCTCGACGAACTCCACCTCGACCTGCTGGCCCTTCAGCTCCGGCTGGCAGAAGCCGCTGCGAAACAGCTCGGTGGGTATGTTGCCATTGGCCTGGCAGAGCGTTACCGCCACCCGATCGTCATGGCTGCGAATGACGCAGGCATCGGCCATGGCTTGCTGCGCAACGCCAGCGCTGCACAGCAGGGTCAGCAAGATCGGTAATCGCATGTCGGCATCCTCCGGAAAACGGCGCCGACTTTAGCACGCGGCAACGCTGCCTCTTTCAGCGGCGTCGCAAAATGCGCACCATAGACGCCATGCTCGAACAGATCCCCACTCATCTGGTCGGCGGCCCGCTGGGCGCCGGCAAGACCAGCCTGATCCGCCAGCTGCTGACGCAAAAGCCGGCCGACGAGCGCTGGGCGGTGCTGATCAACGAATTCGGCCAGATCGGCCTGGACGCTGCGCTGCTCGGTCCTGACACGGACGGCGTGACAATGGCGGAAATTCCGGGCGGCTGCCTGTGCTGTGTCAACGGTCTGCCCTTTCAGGTCGGCCTGGCGCGCCTGCTGCGCAAGGCCCGGCCGGATCGCCTGCTGGTCGAACCGTCCGGGCTGGGCCATCCAGCCGAACTGCTGCGCCAGCTGCATCAACCACCCTGGCAACGCGTGCTGGCGGTACAGCCCAGCGTAGTGGTGCTCGATGCCGCCGCGCTGCATCGTGGTGAGGCGCTGCCCGACAGCCAGCGGCAAGCCCTGCCCGATGCCGGCCTGTTGCTGCTGAACAAGAGCGAGGGGCTCGACGATCCAAGCCGCCAGGCGTTGGTCCGCCAGCTACCGGAGCGCCCGCTGTACTGGACGACCCAGGGCCAGCTGCCAATCGATCGACTGCCAGGCATCGGCGCACGCGCCAGCGAATCCAGGCAACCGATAAGCCTGCCGAATGGGGCGCCTGCGCTGAACCAGGTCTGGCTCGATACGAGCAAGGCGATCTGCCAGGTACAGGCGACGCCAAACGCCTGGAGCATCGGCTGGCGCTGGCACCCGAGCCAGCGACTGGACCTCGACCGTATCGCGCAATGGCTGGCGCAATGGCCCTGGCAGCGCGCCAAGCTGGTGATCCACGGCGGCAACGGCTGGCAGTCGGCCAATGCCGTCGAGGGTCAGACACTGGCGTTTCGCCCCAGCGAGTGGCGGCGCGATTCCCGACTCGAACTGATCTTCAGCGAACCGCAGGATCAGCTGGAACTGGAACGCGGTCTGCAGGCCTGCCGGATCGGCGATTGAGGCGCTCAGTCGCGCGAGCGACGCCATTCATCGAGCTGGATCACGCGGCCCGGCTCGTCGGCCGGCCGGAACGGATGAGCCGCCAGCTCGATACGGCCGACCTGTGCCCCGAGCATGACGATGCTGCCGGGATGGCGCTGCTCGCCGGTGACGGTGAACTCGAAGCCATAGATCCGCGCGAGCCTCCGGCGGCCGCGGGCATCCGGCAGCAGCGTCAGCTTGCGAAAGGCGACGTTGCCATCGAGCAGCTCGACATCCAGCTTGTCGCAATGCCGACGCACCGCCTGCAGGGCACGCTCGCGAATGCCATGGGAATGCCAGAGCCAGGCGCCTGCGGCGGCCAGCAACATGAACAGGAACAGATTACCCAGCGTCAGCATGGCGTGCGCCCGTGTGGCCAGCGGGCGCCCAGCTTAGCAGGTCGCCGCCCGGCTACCCTGTGGAGGCCGTCGAACATCCGTCAGCTTTCCAGCCAGACATCGCGCGCCCAGTGCCAGACCGATTCCCAGCTCTCCTCGGTCAGCTCGCCATCGTCGCCATCCCATAGGGTGACCTGCCCGTCCAGATCGACCACGTAATAGTCGCGTCCATCCTGGCAGATCGGGATGAGATCGCGCGGCACGCCGGCGTCCCAGGCGTTGGCGGCGACTTCCGGCAGATAGGTATGCGACTGCGGGTCGGTAGCGGTGACCGGCTCCAGGCGTCCATAGATGACATCGCTGACCTGCTGGAGGAATTCGCGCAGGCCGAACGGCAGGTTGATCAGCAACTGCTCCTCGATCTCCACCAGCAGATCGTCGTCCGGCAGCTCCAGCGGCACCGGAACCGGCTCGTTGAGTTCGCGCAGCTGTTCGATGACCTCTTCCATCTCCACCTCCTGTCGTAATGCCCCAGCGCCAGGCTCCGTTTATACAGCCCGCCGGATTGGCGAGCCAGTTCTGTCGGGTTAAAGTGCCTGACCGAGCAATACGCTCTGCTATTTGCGTTTCCCACTGATTCAGCGCGATCAACCGCATAGTCGCCGACATTAGGTAGCAACTTGCATTGGTGCCTGCCCGTCACCTCCGGTCCAGACGAGACCAGAACAAGGACACACACAATGAGCACTACCGAAGCCCAGGACCTGCTCGAGGCGATCGACCGATGTGCCGATGAGCCCATCCATATTCCGGGCAGCATCCAGCCGCACGGCTTCCTGCTGGTGGTCAGCGAGCCCGACTTGCGCATTCAGCAGGCCAGCGAGAACGTGCGCGACTGGCTGGACGTCGAGGCGCGTCAGCTGCTCGGGCAACCGCTGTCGGCCCTGCTGCCGATCGAGCGTATCCAGGCCGGCCTGCCGGCGCTGCAGGATGGCGATCACAACCCGTTCCACCTGAGCGACGTACAGCTCATCCTGCCGGGCGCGGGTGACCTGCTCCTGGCGCTGATGGCGCACCGGCACCAGGGCCAGCTGATCCTCGAGTTCGAGCGCGCCGGCAACTCTGGCCAGGCCTACCAGGCGCTGTATCCGTTGATGCGCACCTTCGTGTCCCGCCTGCAGGAAGCCCGCGAACTCGAAGCGCTGTGTCAGCATGCGGTCGAAGAGGTCAAGCGCATCACCGGCTTCGGGCGCGTCAAGGCATACCGTTTCGATGCCGAAGACAACGGCCTGGTCCTGGCCGAAGTCGCCGACCCCGGCTACCCGTCCTATCTGGGCCTATGCTTTCCGGCGGCGGACATTCCGCAGCAGGCCCGGCGCCTATACCGCGACAACCTGATTCGCGTGATCCAGGACGCCAACTACCAGCCGTCGCCCCTGGTGCCGACCCTGAACCCGATTTCCGGCACGCCACTGGACCTGAGTTTTTCCGCCTTGCGCAGCGTCTCTCCGGTGCACCTGCAGTACATGCGCAACATGGGCACGCTGGCGTCGATGTCCATTTCCATCGTCATCCGCGACCGCCTGTGGGGGTTGATCTCCTGCCACGATGCCCAGCCACGGCAGGTCAGCTACCAGACCCGTACCGCCTGCGAGCTGCTCGGCCGCATCCTTGCCCTGCAGATCGAGGCCAGGGAAACCGAGACCCTGGCGCAGCGCAAGCTGCAACTGCGTCAGCAGATCGTCCACCTGCTGTCGGCCATGGCCGACCGCGACAGCGTGGTGGAGGGCTTTCGCCAGGCGCCCGAAGTGGTGCTCGGCTTCGCCAAGGCCGAAGGCGCGGCCGTGATTTCCGCTGACAACTGCGAGACCGTTGGCAATGCGCCGGACAGCGAACTGATCATGCAGCTCGCCCACTGGCTGGGCCAACGGCATGACCAGCTGGTCTTCCAGAGCGACTGCATCAGCCGCGACATTCCGCACCTGCCCGCGCTGGCTGAGCATTGTGCCGGCGTCATGGCCATCTCCATTTCCCGGCTGCACGCCCATTATCTGATCTGGTTCCGCCGCGAGCAGGTCAAGACCGTGAACTGGGCCGGCCAGCCGGAGAAGCAGATCGATCGCATCAGCGGCGCGCTCAGCCCCCGCCACAGTTTCGAACGCTGGCAGGAGACGCTGCGCGGTTACTCGCATGCCTGGGATCAGGTCGAAATCGAAGGCGCGCTGGAGTTGCGCAACGCGGTGCTCGGCATCGTGCTGCGCAAGGCCGAGGAAATGGCCCAGCTGGCCGGCGAGCTGCGCGCCAGCAACAAGGAACTGGAGGCCTTCTCCTACAGCGTGTCCCATGACCTGCGGGCGCCATTGCGGCATATCGCCGGCTACACCGAACTGCTCGGAGAAATGGAAAGCAGCCAGCTCAGCGAGCGCGGCATGCGCTTTCTCGACAATATCGCCGACGCCGCACGTTTCGCCGGCACACTGGTCGACAACCTGCTGAGCTTCTCGCAGATGGGCCGCGCCGCCCTGCGCCTGTCGGACGTCGACCTCGGTGCGCTGGTCGCCTCGATTCGCGAGGAGCTGGCGCCGGACTGCCAGGGACGACAGATCGAATGGCACCTGCTGCCGATGCCGATCGTCGTCGCCGATGCCGCCTTCATTCACATGGTGCTACGCAACCTCATCGACAACGCGGTGAAGTACAGCCGCACCCGCGACGTCGCGGTCATCGAGGTCGGCGCAGAACAGCGCTCGGGCGAGGTCGTGGTCTACGTGCGGGACAACGGCGTCGGCTTCGACATGCAGTATGCCGGCAAGCTGTTCGGCGTATTCCAGCGCCTGCATCGCATGGAAGAGTTCGAGGGCACCGGCATCGGCCTGGCCAGCGTGCGGCGCATCGTCGAGCGCCACGATGGACGCGTGTGGGCCGAGGGCCAGCTGGACAAGGGCGCCACCTTCTATTTCGCACTGCCTAAACTGACTTACACATCGTCCCTCCTGGACCGAGACATCTGATGCTGAAACCGATACTGCTGGTGGAGGACAACCCCCACGACCTGGAACTGACGCTGATCGCCCTGGAGCGCAGCCAGCTGGCCAACGACGTGGTGGTGATGCGAGACGGCGCCGAGGCGCTGAGCTATCTGCAGCGCACCGGCGCCTACGCCGACCGCGCCGATGGAAACCCGGCCGTCCTGCTGCTGGACCTGAAACTGCCGAAGGTCGACGGACTAGAAGTACTCAAGACCGTGCGCGAGACCACCGAGCTGCGCAGTATTCCGGTGGTCATGCTGACCTCCTCGAGGGAAGAGCCCGACCTGATGAAGGCTTACGAGCTCGGGGTGAACGCTTACGTGGTCAAACCGGTCGAATTCAAGGATTTTGTCGCCGCAATCTCCGATCTCGGCATCTTCTGGGCCGTGCTCAACGAACCGCCGCCGGGTTCCCTGCGGCTCAAGCGTGCGCGCAACAAAGAAGAAAAGAACTCATAACGAAACGGTCCGCCTTGCCTGGCGGACCGTATCGACGATCCCTGCTCCCTCGACAGGACGGATATGCCAGCGTCAAAGAACATCAGTGTCCTGTTCATCGAGGACAGCCGGCATGATGCCGAACTGGCCCAGCTGGCGCTGGAGCGCAGCGGCTACACCTTGCAGACGGAGCTGGTCTACAACCACGCCGGGGTGGTCGAAGCGTTACAGCGACGCCGCTTCGATCTGATCCTGGCGGATTTCATCCTGCCCGGTTTCTCCGGCAGCCAGGCGCTGCAGGAGGCCCGAAGGCTCGCCCCGCAGACCCCCTTCATCTTCCTTTCCGGCGTGTTCGGCGAAGAGCACGCGGTAAACATGATGCGCTCCGGCGCCGTCGACTACGTGCTAAAGCAGAACCTCGGCTTTCTGCCCAAGGCCGTGGAACGGGCGTTGGGCGAGGTCAACGAGCGCCGCCGGCGTCTGCAGGCCGAACAGGCGCTGCGCGAGGTGGAAGTGCGCGCGCGCCTGGCGATCGATGCCGCGCGGCTGGGCATGTGGGACTACGAGCCGCAGAGCGGCACCCTGATCTGGGACGAACGCTGTCGCAGCATGCTCGGCCTGGATACGGAGGCGCCGGTGAGCATGGGGCTGTTCGAGCAACTCCTGCACCCCGAGGATCGCGAGCGGATTCACGACGAAGTGATCCGCGCCATCTCCGGCGAGGATGCCGGCGAGTTCTGTACCTGTTATCGCGTGGTGTTCGGCGACGGCAGCATTCGCTGGATGGAGACCCGCGGCCAGGCCTTCTTCGAGAGCGGTCAGTGCACGCGCTTCGTCGGTGTGGTCATGGACATCACCGAGCAGCAGCTGACTACCCAGAGTCTTAGACAGATCAACGAAACCCTGGGCGAGCGGGTCGAGGAGCGCACCCGCGAACGCGACCGGACCTGGGAGCTCTCCCGCGACCTGCTCGCCGTCACCGAGCTGGACATGCTGCCGGTGGCGCTCAATCCGTTCTGGGAGAACGCGCTCGGCTGGTTATACAGCGAACTGATGCAACGGCCTTTGACCCAGCTGGTGCATCCCGACGATCTGCAGGCGACACTGGAAGAGAACGCCAATGTCGGCCGCGGCAAGGTCACCAACCGCTTCGTCAACCGCATGCGCCATCGCGACGGCAGCTACCGCTGGCTGTCGTGGTCGGCCGTGGCCGATGGCGGACGCATCTATTCGGCGGCGCGTGACATCACCAGCGAAATCGCCGCGGTGGACAAGCTGGCCGAGGCCAACCGCGAGCTGCGTGCGCAGATTCAGGAGCGCGAGCGGGTCGAAGCCACCCTGCAGCAGATGCAGCGCCTGGAAGCGGTGGGTCAGCTGACCGCCGGGGTCGCCCACGATTTCAACAACCTGCTTACCGTCATTCTCACCAGTGCCAGCTTCCTGAAGAACGATCTGGAGCAGGGCGCACCGCTTGAACGCAGCCTGCGTCGATTGCAGTACATCCGCGAGTCCGGCGAACGCGGCGCCACCCTCACCGGCCAGCTGCTTGCCTTCGCCCGCCGCCAGCAGCTGGCACCCACCGCCATCGATCTCAACGACACCTTGGTCAGCCTGCTCAGCCTGCTGAAGAGCACGCTCGGCGGCAGCGTCAGCATCGAGACCGATACCCAGGCGGACATCTGGCATGCGCTGGTCGACCCGACCCAGATCGAGATGATCATTCTCAACCTGGCGATCAACGCCCGCGATGCCATGGGCGACGGTGGCCGGCTGACGCTGGGTACGCGCAACGTGGTGGTCACCGAGCCGGCGCTACGGGCTGAAGATCCGGCACCGGGCGAGTACGTGGTGCTCTCGGTCACCGACACCGGTACCGGTATGAGCGAGGAAGTGCTGAGCAAGGCGTTCGAACCTTTCTTCACCACCAAGGAAGTCGGCAAGGGCTCCGGCCTCGGCCTGGCGCAGGTGTTCGGCTTCGCCAAGCAGTCCGGTGGCGGCGCGCGCATCGAAAGCCGTGTGGGGGTCGGCACCACCGTGAAGGTGTTCCTGCCGCGCACCGCGGCGCCGGAGCAGCCGGAACAGGCCATGGCGCTGAGTGCGGGCAGCCACGACGAGAACAGCCAGCACAGTATCCTGCTGGTGGACGACGACCACAGCGTGCGCGAGGTGACGGCGCAGATGCTGGAAAACCTCGGCTTCGCCGTCACCGAGGCGGAAAGCGGCGACCATGCGCTGCAGCTGCTCCGCGACGGAGCGGCGGTGGACCTGCTGCTGGCGGATTTCGCCATGCCGGGGATGAACGGCGGTGAACTGGCCCGCGCGGTGCGCGCTCGCCGCCCGCAGCTGCCGGTGGTTTTCGTCACCGGCTATGCCGAGCTCTGCGAGCTTGGCCTGGACGGCTATTCGATCATCCAGAAGCCGTTTCGCGAGGATCAGCTGGCCAACAAGATCCACCTCGCCCTGCGCGAAGGCAGCCTGGCCGATGGCTGAATTGCGCATGCGCCTGCGGCAGGCTACGGCGCCGCTGCACGATCGGGTCGACAGCGCCTTCTCGGGCTTCGATCTGCAGGACCCGGACGATTACCGCCGCTTTCTGCGGGCCCACTATCGGGTGCTCTGCGCCGCAGAACGAGCCCTCGAGCAGGCCGCCATCGGCGATGTGCTGGACGACTGGCCCGCGCGGGTCCGGCGTCACGCCCTGGGCAAGGACCTCGCTCAACTCGGCTGTGCGTTGCCCTCGCCCGCACCGCTGGCAAAACCCAGCGACAACGCCGCCTGCTGGGGCATCGCCTATGTGCTCGAAGGATCGCGTCTGGGCGGCCGGGTGCTGGCGCGACGCCTGCGTGAGGCGAATCCGCAGGCTCCGACCCGCTACCTCGAACATGGCGATGTCGCCATGCTCTGGCCAGGCTTTCTCGCCCGCCTCGAACGTGACGCCGCCCGTTGTGCCTGGGAACCGATGCTGGCGGCGGCAGAGACCACCTTCGCCCTGTTCGCCGAAGCCGCCACGCAGGAACGGGCCTACGAACCCGGTTAAGCAAAAAGGCCCCGCGGGGCCTTTCTACTTTCTACACACCACCTATCGCAGCCTGCTGGTGCCTTACTCCACGGTAACCGACTTGGCCAGGTTGCGCGGCTGGTCGACGTCGGTGCCGCGCAGCACGGCGACGTAGTACGACAGCAACTGCAGCGGCAGGGTGTAGAGAATCGGCGCCAGCGCATCGTGGATATGCGGCATGTTCACCAGGAAGATGCCCTCGCCGTTTTCGAAACCCGCCTCGCGATCAGCGAAGACGATCAGCTCGCCGCCACGGGCGCGCACTTCCTGCAGGTTGGACTTGAGCTTCTCCAGCAGTTCGTTGTTCGGCGCCACGGTCACCACCGGCATGTCGGCGTCGACCAATGCCAGCGGGCCGTGCTTGAGCTCACCGGCCGGATAGGCCTCGGCGTGGATGTAGGAGATCTCCTTGAGCTTGAGCGCGCCTTCCATCGCCACCGGATACTGCGCGCCGCGGCCGAGAAACAGCGTGTGGTGCTTCTCGGCGAAATGCTCGGCGATCTTCTCCACCGTGGCATCCATGGCCAGCGCCTCGCCCAGGCGCGTCGGCAGGCGCCGCAGCTCGTCGACCAGCTCCGCTTCGCGCGCCACGCTCAGCGTGCCGCGTACATGCCCCAGTGCCAGGGTCAGCAGCATCAGCCCGACCAGCTGAGTGGTGAAAGCTTTGGTCGAGGCGACGCCGATCTCCGGCCCGGCCTGGGTCAGCAGGGTCAGGTCCGACTCGCGCACCAGCGAGCTGATGCCAACGTTGCAGATGGCCAAGCTGGCCAGATAGCCGCCGTCTCCACTGGCCAGCTGCTTGGCATTGCGCAGGGCCGCCAGGGTGTCGGCCGTCTCGCCGGACTGGGAAATGGTGACGAACAGCGTGTCCGGCTGCACCACCACCTTGCGGTAGCGGAACTCGCTGGCAACCTCCACCTGGCAAGGGATACCGGCCAGCTCTTCCAGCCAGTAACGCGCCACCATGCCGGCGTGATAGCTGGTGCCGCAGGCGACGATCTGCACGTTGCGCACCCTGGCGAACAGCTCGCCGGCCTGCGGACCGAAGGCCTCCACCAGCACCTGGCGATCGCCCAGACGGCCTTCCAGGGTGCGCTGCACGACCTTGGGTTGCTCGTGGATTTCCTTGAGCATGAAGTGGCGATACTCGCCCTTGTCAGCCGCCTCGGCGCCTTCGTGATACTGCACGGCCTCGCGCTGCACCGGCTGGCCATTGACGTCCCAGACCTGCACGGCGTCGCGGCGAATCTCGGCGATATCGCCTTCTTCCAGATACATGAAACGGTCGGTCACCTGCCGCAACGCGAGCTGGTCGGAGGCGAGGAAGTTCTCGCCGAGGCCCAGGCCGATCACCAGCGGGCTGCCGCTGCGCGCAGCGAGCAGGCGATCCGGTTGTTTGGCGCTGATCACTGCCAGGCCATAGGCGCCGTGCAGTTCCTTGACCGCTTCCTTCAGCGCGGCGGTCAGGTCGCCCAGCGCATCGAGCTTGTGGTGCAACAGGTGGACGATGACCTCGGTGTCGGTATCGGAGAGGAACACGTACCCCAGCGCCTTCAGCCGGGCGCGCAGTGCCTCGTGGTTCTCGATGATGCCGTTGTGCACCACCGCCAGGTCGTCACCGGAGAAATGCGGATGAGCGTTGCGCTCGCAGGGCGCGCCGTGGGTCGCCCAGCGGGTGTGCGCGATACCCAGGCGACCGACCAGCTGGGTCTGCTGCTGAGCCGTTTCCAGTTCAGCCACCTTGCCGTTGCGACGCAGCCGTTCGAGCCTTCCGCTGTCGCTCAGCACGGCGACACCGGCGCTGTCATAGCCACGGTATTCCAGGCGCTTGAGGCCTTCGAGAAGAATTGCGGTGATGTTGCGTTCGGCGACGGCGCCAACGATGCCACACATACTCAGGTCTCCGGATGGGGTTCGACGGCCACGCAGATCAGTTTGACGCCGCGGGCCAGGATGCTGGTGCGCGCCTCGTCGCTGAGGCGCTCATCGGTAATCAGGGTGTATACGCTGCTCCAGGGCAGCTCGAGATTGGGGATGCGCCGGCCGATCTTGTCGGCCTCGGCGAGCACGATGACCTCCCGCGCGACATCGGCCATGACCCGGGATAACCCTAGCAGCTCGTTGAAGGTGGTGGTGCCACGCTCCAGATCGATGCCGTCGGCCCCGATGAACAGCTGATCGAAGTCGTAGGAACGCAGTACCTGTTCGGCCACCTGGCCCTGGAAGGACTCCGAGTGCGGGTCCCAGGTGCCACCGGTCATCAGCAGTACCGGCTCGTGCTCCAGTTCGCGCAGGGCATTGACCACGTTCAGCGAGTTGGTCATTACCACCAGCCCGTGCTTGTGGCCGAGTTGGGGAATCATCGCCGCGGTAGTGGTGCCGCTGTCGATGATGATCCGCGCGTGCTCGCGGATGCAGCCGACCGCGGCACGGGCGATGGCCTGCTTGTAGGGCGAGACGGGCTGCACGCTGTCGCCGATCAGCTCCTGGGGCAGTGGCACCGCACCACCGTAGCGACGCAGCAGCAGGCCGTTCTTTTCCAGAGCGGCGAGGTCCTTGCGGATCGTGACTTCGGAAGTTTCGAAGCGCCGGGACAGCTCGTCGACACTGACCTCGCCGCGCTCGTTGAGCAGGGCGAGGATGGCATGACGGCGTTGCGGTGTGTTGCGCTTCGACATTGCTATGTTTCGATTCGAAAGCTAATGGTGCGAATCAAAACATATGCATTCGCTGCCTGCAAGCGTGGCATCGGCTGAAGCGAAAGGCGTGCGTCCGCTCAGTTGAGCGTGAGCTTGACGCCGAAGCCGACCAGGAACAGCCCAGCGAGCTTCTCCAGCCCGCGCGCGATTCGCGGATTGGCCCGCATGCGCTCGGCGAGACGATGGGTCAGCAGGACCACCAGCAAGCCGTAGAGAAAGGTCAGCAGCATGATGGTGACCGCCATGAAGGCGAAGGTGACCAACCCCTGATGGCGCTGGGGATCGATGAACAGCGGGAAGAACGCCATGTAGAAAACGATGGCCTTGGGATTGAACAGGGTGATCACCAGCGTCTGCCAGAGGTACTGGCGCGGCCGGATGGTCAGCGTCGGTGCGGCTCCCGGCTTGGCCAGCAGCATTCGCGCACCGAGCCAGATCAGGTAGGCGGCTCCCAGCCACTGCACCAGATGGAAAGCCGTCGGGTAGGCCTTGAGCAACGCGGCAACGCCGGCGACCGCAAGCCACATCAACACCTGGTCGCCGAAGATGATGCCGAAGGTGGAGGCCAGCCCACCGCGGACCCCACCCTTGCCGGTCGAGAGGATCAGCGCGAGATTGCCCGGCCCGGGAATAGCGAGAAGGATGATGAAGGCCACCACGAAGGCGCCGTAGTCGGTCACACCGAACATTCCATTCCCCTCCTGCCGAACCACTGCGGGGCGTCACAAGCCCCTTGCGTGGCCGCGGCGAGTCCGACAGCCAGCTCGCCGGGCCGGCCCTGTTTCACTTCTTGGTCGGCCGCTGCCAGCCGTCGATATTGCGCTGGCGCCCGCGGCCGAGCGCGAGGGTATGCGCCGGCACGTCGTCGGTGATGGTCGAGCCTGCACCGGTAGTCGCGCCGTCGCCCAGATTCAGCGGTGCCACCAGCGAGCTGTTGGAGCCGATGAAGACGTCCTCGCCCATCACCGTGCGGAACTTGTTGGCACCGTCGTAATTGCAGGTAATGGTGCCGGCGCCGATGTTGCTCCGCGCGCCGATCTCGGCGTCACCCAGATAACTCAGGTGGCCGGCCTTGGCGCCATCGCCGAGGCTCGCATTCTTCATCTCGACGAAGTTGCCCACATGCGCCTTGGCGCCCAGCAGACTGCCGGGTCGCAGCCGGGCGAAAGGCCCGCAATCGGCGCCCTCGCCCATCACGGCCCCCTCGAGATGGGAGTTGGCCTTGACGACCGCGCCACGGCGCAGGGTACTGTCCTTGATCACGCAGTTAGGGCCGATCTGCACATCGTCCTCGATAACCACCCTGCCCTCGAGCACCACGTTGACGTCGATCAGCACGTCACGGCCCACGCTGACCTCGCCACGCAGATCGAAGCGCGCCGGGTCGCGCAGCGTCACGCCCTGCGCCATCAGGCGGCGCGCGGCACGCAGCTGGTAGTGACGTTCCAGCTCGGCGAGCTGGATGCGGTCGTTGGCGCCCTGCACTTCCATGGCGTCCGCCGGCTGCTCGGTAGCCACCCGCAGGCCATCGGCAACGGCCATGGCAATCACGTCGGTCAGGTAGTACTCACCCTGAGCATTGCTGTTCGACAGACGCCCCAGCCATTCGCTGATGCGGCTACCGGGCACGGCAAGGATGCCGGTATTGCCTTCGCGGATGGCGCGCTGGTCGGCGCTGGCATCCTTGTGCTCGACGATCGCCTGCACCTCGCCACGCCCGTCACGGACGATCCGGCCGTAGCCGGTCGGGTCGTCCAGCGTCACCGTCAGCAGTGCCAGCTGCTCGGGCCCGACCTTTTGCAGCAGACGCTGCAGGGTCTCGGCTTCGATCAGCGGCACATCGCCATAGAGAATCAGCACGCGCTCGGCCGAGAGGTGCGGCAGCGCTTGCGCCACTGCATGACCAGTGCCCAGTTGCTCGGCCTGTACGACGAAATTGAGATCATCACCGGCCAGGCGCTGGCGCACCTGCTCGGCGCCGTGGCCGATCACTACCTGGATGCTGCGCGGCTGCAGCGCGCGCGCAGTGGCGATGACGTGGCCAAGCATGGATTGGCCGGCGACCGGATGCAGCACCTTGGGCAGCGCCGAACGCATGCGGGTGCCCTGTCCGGCGGCGAGAATGACGATATCGAGGGACATGAAGCGATTCCTGAACGGGATCGGTGCGACCGCGCTTCGCCCGTTGCGAGCGGTACAAGGCGTCTTTACCGACGAATGACAGAAAAAGAAAAAGGGTAGCCAAGGCTACCCTTTTACTCGTGCGCGATGAAGTCGCTAGCCGATCAGTGCCGACCGTACTTCTTGCGCATCTGCTCGATGGTACGCAGCTGAGCTGCGGCCTCGGCCAGACGTGCGGCCGCGGAACCGTAGTCGAAATCCGCGCCCTTCTCGTGCAGGGCCTTCTCGGCAGCCTTGACGGCGGCCTGAGCAGCAGCCTCGTCGATGTCCTTGGCGCGCGTAGCGGTATCGGCGAGGACCTTCACCATGTTCGGCTGCACTTCGATGAAGCCGCCGGAGATGTAGAAGATCTCTTCCTCGCCACCCTGCTTGATCACCCGCACCGGACCGGGCTTGAGATCGGTCAGCAGCGGCGCGTGACCCGGCAGGACGCCGATGTCACCAAGGTTTCCGTGGGCGATGACCATTTCCACCAGCCCCGAGAACAGCTCTTCTTCCGCACTGACGATGTCGCAATGGACTGTCATAGCCATGTTCATGCCTCGGTAATCAGCCCGACCAGCAGCGGCCGGCCAGGCTGGATTGGCGCCCGCAAGCGGGCGCGCCAGTTACAGTTTCTTGGCCTTCTCGATGGCTTCGTCGATGCTGCCGACCATGTAGAACGCCTGTTCCGGCAGATGGTCGTAGTCGCCATTGAGGATGCCGGAGAAACCACGGATGGTTTCCTTCAGCGGAACGTACTTGCCCGGCGAACCGGTGAAGACTTCGGCCACGAAGAACGGCTGGGACAGGAAGCGCTGGATCTTACGAGCGCGGGATACCAGCTGCTTGTCCTGCTCGGACAGTTCGTCCATACCCAGGATCGCGATGATGTCCTTCAGCTCCTTGTAGCGCTGCAACACGTACTGAACGCCGCGAGCGGTGTCGTAGTGTTCCTGGCCGATGACCAGCGGATCCAGCTGACGGGAAGTCGAGTCGAGCGGATCGACCGCCGGGTAGATACCCAGGGAAGCGATGTCACGCGACAGTACGACGGTAGCGTCGAGGTGGGCGAAGGTGGTCGCCGGGCTCGGGTCGGTCAGGTCGTCCGCGGGAACGTATACGGCCTGCACGGAGGTGATCGAACCGTTCTTGGTGGAGGTGATGCGCTCCTGCAGAACGCCCATCTCTTCGGCCAGCGTCGGCTGATAACCTACCGCCGAAGGCATACGGCCCAGCAGGGCGGATACTTCGGTACCGGCGAGGGTGTAACGGTAGATGTTGTCGACGAACAGCAGAACGTCACGACCTTCGTCACGGAACTTCTCGGCCATGGTCAGACCGGTCAGCGCAACGCGCAGACGGTTTCCTGGCGGCTCGTTCATCTGGCCGTAGACCAGGGCCACCTTGTCCAGAACGTTGGAGTCCTTCATCTCGTGATAGAAGTCGTTACCTTCACGAGTACGCTCACCCACACCGGCGAACACGGAGTAACCGCTGTGCTCCATCGCGATGTTACGGATCAGCTCCATCATGTTTACGGTCTTGCCGACACCGGCACCACCGAACAGACCGACCTTACCGCCCTTGGCGAACGGGCAGACCAGGTCGATAACCTTGATGCCGGTTTCCAGCAGCTCGTTGCCGCCAGCCTGTTCGGAATAGGACGGCGCAGCGCGGTGGATGGTCCAGCGCTCTTCTTCGCCGATCGGGCCGGCTTCGTCGATGGGGTTACCCAGGACGTCCATGATGCGACCCAGGGTCTGCTTGCCGACCGGTACGGAGATACCGGTGCCGGTGTTGACGACGTCCAGGCCACGCTTGAGGCCTTCGGTCGAGCCCATGGCGATGGTACGGACAATGCCGTCGCCCAGCTGCTGCTGGACTTCCAGGGTGGTCTCGGCGCCCTGAACTTTCAGTGCGTCATAGACGTTCGGTACCAGATCGCGCGGAAATTCCACGTCGATAACGGCGCCGATGATTTGAACGATACGTCCGCTACTCATGTTTGGTTCCTCTGAATATTTGAACCGTTCTTAAACCGCGGCAGCGCCGCCGACGATTTCCGAAATTTCCTGAGTGATCGCAGCCTGACGGGCCTTGTTGTAGACCAGTTGCAGGTCGCTGATCAGCTCACCGGCGTTGTCGGTTGCGTTCTTCATGGCAATCATCCGCGCGGCCTGTTCGGCTGCGCCGTTCTCAACCACGGCCTGATAGACCTGGGACTCGATGAAACGAACCAGCAGGGCATCCAGCAGCTGCTGGGCGTCCGGCTCGTAGAGGTAGTCCCACTGACCTTTCTTCACCGGCTCGGCACTGTCGTCTGCAGCCAGGGGCAGCAGCTGATCGAGCGTCGGCTTCTGGGTCATGGTGTTGATGAACTTGTTGGATACCAGGTACAAGCGATCGATACGGCCCTCGTGGAAGCCGTCCAGCATGACCTTGACGCTGCCGATCAGATCGTTGATCGATGGCTCTTCGCCGAGGTTGCCGATCGCTGCTACGACGTTGCCGCCGAAGCTGCGGAAGAAGCTCGCGCCCTTGTTGCCGATCACGCAGAGGTCGACTTCGACCTTCTGGTCGTGCCACTCCTTCATGTTCTTGATCAGGACCTTGAACAGGTTGATGTTCAGGCCACCGCACAGACCACGATCAGTAGACACGACGATATAGCCGACACGCTTGACCGGACGCTCCACCATGAACGGGTGACGGTATTCCGGGTTGGCGTAGGCCAGATGGCCGATTACCTGCCGGATCCGCTCCGCATAAGGGCGGCTGGCAGCCATGCGCATCTGTGCCTTGCGCATCTTGCTGACCGCCACCTTTTCCATGGCGCTGGTGATCTTCTGCGTGCTTTTGATGCTCGCAATCTTGCTGCGAATCTCTTTTGCGCCTGCCATTTGACACCTATCGGGTTAGCAGGCGGGAGCCTCGCGGCTCCCGCTGCGGCTTACCAGCTCTGCGTGGCCTTGAACTTCTCGATACCAGCCTTCAGGCCAGCGTCGATTTCGTCGTTGAAGTCGCCTTTCACGTTGATCTTCGCCATCAGGTCGGCGAACTCGCGGTTGAAGAAGGCGATCAGGGCCTGCTCGAAGGCGCCAACCTTGGCCACTTCCACGTCCGCCAGATAGCCACGCTCGGCGGCATACAGGGACAGGGACATGTCGGCGATGGACATCGGCGCGTACTGCTTCTGCTTCATCAGCTCGGTAACGCGCTGACCATGCTCCAGCTGCTTGCGGGTCGCTTCGTCCAGGTCGGAAGCGAACTGGGCGAATGCAGCCAGTTCACGGTACTGAGCCAGTGCGGTACGGATACCACCGGACAGCTTCTTGACGATCTTGGTCTGCGCCGCACCACCCACGCGGGATACCGAGATACCGGCGTTGACGGCCGGACGGATGCCTGCGTTGAACATGGCCGATTCCAGGAAGATCTGACCGTCGGTGATGGAGATCACGTTGGTCGGAACGAACGCGGAAACGTCGCCCGCCTGGGTTTCAATGATCGGCAGAGCGGTCAGGGAACCAGTCTTGCCAGTCACGGCGCCGTTGGTGAACTTCTCGACATACTCTTCGGATACGCGCGATGCACGCTCCAGCAGGCGGCTGTGGAGATAGAACACGTCGCCCGGGTAGGCTTCACGTCCCGGCGGACGACGCAGCAGCAGGGAAATCTGGCGGTAGGCCACGGCCTGCTTGGACAGATCGTCATAGACGATCAGCGCGTCTTCGCCGCGGTCGCGGAAGTACTCGCCCATGGTGCAGCCGGCATACGGAGCCAGGTACTGCAGCGCAGCGGACTCGGAAGCCGAAGCAGCCACCACGATGGTGTTCTGCAGGGCGCCGTGCTCTTCCAGCTTGCGCACCACGTTGGCGATGGTCGACTGCTTCTGACCGATGGCCACGTAGACGCAGCGGATGCCGCTGTTCTTCTGGTTGATGATGGCGTCGATGGCCAGGGCGGTCTTGCCGATCTGACGGTCACCGATGATCAGCTCACGCTGGCCACGGCCTACCGGGATCATGGCGTCGACCGATTTGTAACCGGTCTGTACCGGCTGGTCGACCGACTTACGCCAGATCACGCCCGGTGCGACTTTCTCGACCGCGTCGGTGGCCTGAGCGTTGATCGGGCCTTTGCCGTCGATCGGGTTGCCCAGCGCGTCGACCACGCGACCCAGCAGTTCCGGACCGACCGGAACTTCGAGGATGCGGCCGGTGCACTTGGCGCTCATGCCTTCGGTCAGGCCCAGGTAGTTACCCAGAACCACGGCACCTACGGAGTCCTGCTCCAGGTTCAGTGCCATGCCGAAGATGCCGCCAGGGAACTCGATCATTTCGCCGTACATGACGTCGGCCAGACCGTAGATGCGTACGATACCGTCAGAAACGCTGACGACGGTGCCCTCGTTACGGGCTTGAGCAGCGACATTCGATTTCTCGATGCGCTGCTTGATGATTTCACTAATCTCGGAAGGATTCAGTTGCTGCATGCCATGACCCTCAAATCAGGATTTCAACGATTCGGCCAACTGGCTCAGTTTGCCGCGGACCGAACCGTCGACAACCACGTCACCGGCGCGAATCAACACGCCGCCGATCAGCGCAGGATTCACGACCTGCTGGAGGTTGACGGTGCGATCTAGCCGCTTCGACAGGGCGGCAGCCAAAGTTTGGAGTTGCGCGTTGCTGAGCTCGAAGGCGGTTTCAACTTCTGCCTCGAGCGTTTTCTCGGCTTGCGCCTTGATGTCCTCATACAGCTCCGCGACGATCGGCAGCACGCCCAGGCGATCGTTCTCGCCCAGGGTCCTGACGTAGTTGCGGAATGCTTCGTCCGCGTCGTCGCCGAGCACACGAACCATCGCCTCGACCTTGTCGTCGGTGGTGAGGCGCGGATCGCTCAGCAGCGCTTGGACTTTAGGGACTTCAACAGCGACGGCAGCCAGGTTCAGCATCTTCGACCAGGCCTGAGTCTGGCCGGTGGAGCTGGCGAACTCGAACGCGGCTTTCGCGTAAGGCCGAGCAAGCGTCTGGGTATTGATCATCGCTTGCCTCGCTTAGAGTTGGGAGGCCAGTTTTTCGACCAGTTCGTTGTGCACCTTGGCGTCCACCTGGGACTCCAGGATCTTCTCCGCACCGGCGACGGCAAGAGCCGCTACCTGGCTGCGCAGCTGGTCCCTGGCACGGTTCACTTCCTGTTCGATTTCGGCGCGCGCGTTGGCGACCAGGCGCTCACCCTCGGAACGGGCTTGCTGCTTGGCTTCCTCGACGATCGAAGTGGCGTGCTTGTTCGCCTTTTCGAGAATCTCGGCAGCCTGCTCCTTGGTCTCGCGAAGCGTCTGGGAAGCTTTTTCCTGGGCCAGTTGCAGATCGCGCTGTGCGCGGCCGGCAGCATCCAGACCTTCGGCAATTTTCTTCTGGCGAGCTTGCATGGCAGTCGTGATCGGCGGCCAGACAAATTTCATGCAGAACCAGACGAAAATAGCGAAGGCAATCGTTTGACCGAACAGCGTCAGATTAATGTTCACTGATCTACCTCATGCTATTTCGTTGTTTCCCGGGTGCTGACGCCTGACCGGCAGGGCAGGGCCCTGCCGCTCGGCCAAATCAGCTGATTAACCAGCCATACCTGGGGCAACAACGAAGATCAGGTACATCGCGATACCAACGCCGATCATCGGCACGGCGTCGAGCAGACCGGCCATGATGAAGGTCTTGGTCTGCAGCTGCGGAGCGAGTTCCGGCTGACGAGCAGTGGATTCCAGCAGCTTGCCGCCCAGCAGGGAGAAGCCGATACCGGTGGCCAGAGCGCCCAGACCAATGATGATGGCGGCAGCGATGATTACGAGTTCCATGATTACTCCTAGATTTTCAGAGGTTTAAGTTGCAGTTAAAGGTTGCTTTGGGGTTACGGTCGCTTTCGCGTTCTCAATGGTCCTCGTAGGCTGCGCTCAGGTACACGATCGACAGCACCATGAAGATGAAGGCCTGCAGCGGGATCACCAGGATGTGGAAGATCGCCCACGGCACATTCAGGGTCCACTGTACGTAGAACGGCAGCAGCGCGATGAGGATGAACACCACCTCACCTGCATACATGTTGCCGAACAGACGCAGCGCAAGGCTCAGCGGCTTGGTCAGCAGACCGAGAATCTCGAGGAACAGGTTGAAAGGCACCAGCGACCAGTGGTTGAAGGGAGTGAATGCCAGCTCCTTGCTGAAACCACTGAAGCCCTTGACCTTGACGCTATAGAACAGAATCAGGAAGAACACGCCGATGGACACACCGAAGGTACCGTTCGGATCGGCTGTCGGGACGATCTTGAATGCCGGCAGACCCAGCAGGCCAGCCAGGCCGGGGATGTAGTCGACGGGGATCCATTTCAGGCTGTTCATCAGCAGGATCCACATGAAGATGGTCAGAGCCAGCGGCGCGATCAGCGGATTGCGACCGTGGAAGGTGTCCTTGACCATGCCTTCGACGAACTCGACGACCATCTCTACCAGGTTCTGCAACTTGCCGGGCACACCCGCGGTAGCCGAGCGGCCAGCCATGGCGAAGATACCGATGAACAGAAAGCCCGCGAACAGCGACCAGCCCAGAGTATCCAGGTGGACGGCCATGAAGCCCATTGCCTGTGCTTCAGCCGAAGTTTGCGCGATGGTCCAGGTGGCCTGGTCGATCACGGTTCCGTCAACGCGTTCGTAGCCAGCCGGCAGCTTGCCGTAGGTCAGGTTTTGCAGGTGATGCTGAATATATTCCGCCGGGGTACTCGCCATGTGCGCGCCTCAATGCTCAATGCTTCGGATTGTTTTTCATCAGCAGGAGCGCGCTCGCCGAGGTGCCCAGCGCCAGCATGTAGCCGACGAACAGGGCGACCGGCTGCAGCGGTCGCACTCCCACGAACACCAGCGCAAACAGCGCTGCTGCCAGAATCTGTTTCCCCATCTGCCCAGACCAGAGCGACTGGGTGATCGCCCGGGCCGAACGCGCGCCAAAGTAACGAAAGGCCTTGTACGTGAAAAACGCGTTCGCCGTCAGCGCGATCAGACCACCGAACAGCGCGGAGTAGCCGGCGACGATACCAAAAACCACTCCGCAAGACACAGCGCTCAACACGGTGACCAGCGCCTGCATCTGCAGAACGCGAAAAGCCGGCAGGCGATGGAAGGGTGTTCTGTTGCGTATGTTCACCGGATTTCCATCGCTGCAGCGGGCCGCGTAAATAATTGTCCGCAGTCAAAAAAGCGCGGCGAGTATAGGAGCAGGCCAGCCGGGGTTCAACTCTCCGGTAGTATTTT
>Ga0172372_10000197_pt1 | contig 93762 bp, 77 predicted proteins | sample LakKiv5m_2_FD_114544 | JGI IMG/M metagenome (GOLD analysis project Ga0172372, IMG submission 114544) | Freshwater microbial communities from Kabuno Bay, South-Kivu, Congo - kab_092012_9.5m | ecosystem: Environmental > Aquatic > Freshwater > Lake | place: Democratic Republic of the Congo... | reverse complement strand
ATGATGAAGAAAAGAGGCATTCGAAACCCGTGCACCCACGATTGAAATACGTACATCGATCGGTTAGCAGACGGGTCTTGGACAAACCAAGGAAATCCTGCAGCCAACGACAAAGCCCCGTGGTAGAAGATCCCTAGGATCATGGCACTTGCTCGAAGAGCATCCAGGTCATGACGACGATCTGAAGCTCGACTAGGGTCCTTAGTGCTGGAACTCAATTCGATTCACCGGTTCTGCTAAAATAGGTTTTATTGATTCCCCAGAAGCCACCGTTGGCTCTGGGCGATGATCCGCCATGGAGGTCATCAAGCATGGAACGGACCACTGGCAAGAAACTGACTTCGCGGCGCAAATCTTTGCGAACATCTTATCGATAAGTCCGATATTTGAGGTAAACTGACCTCGATAATGGTTGGGAAGAGGGCTTGGACTAGCCGATTTTTTTGTATCCCTTTGTAGGTTTGTATCATGTCATCGTCGGTATTGTTGGTCGAAGACGATTGCGAATTGGCTGAAATTGTGCGCGATTACTTGACCGAGAATGGATTCTCAGTGGCGGTCGAATCCCGGGGAGATTCTGCAGTGGATCGCATTTTAAAGGAAAAGCCCGACTTGGTAGTCCTGGATGTCAATTTACCGGGGCTCGATGGGTTCGATGTTTGCAAAACAGTACGCCAGCAGTACCCGGGTGGGATTGTCATGCTGACCGCTAGGCTCGAGGAAATCGATGAAGTACTAGGGCTGGAAATTGGTGCCGACGGTTACTTGACCAAACCGGTGCGACCAAGAGTCTTGCTTGCAAGGTTGCGAACGCACTTGAGGAAGATTCCAGGATCGGCAAGCGAAACCGAGGGTTGCATCCAAGCGGGTGCATTGAGTGTGTATCGATCGCGTCGGCATGTTGAACTACGAGGGGTCGCAATCGAATTGACCAGCGCAGAGTTCGACTTGCTAGCGTATCTGACCGAGCGCGTCGGAAAGATCGTCAGCCGAGCCGAGTTATTCGAAGCACTCCACAACGAGGTATATGATCCGCAAGACCGGTCCATCGACTTGCGAGTATCCAGGCTTCGTAGAAAACTGGGCGATAATCAGAGCAATCCGACACGAATCAAATCGGTTCGTGGAACAGGTTATCTATTGTCTAGCGAACCATGATTCGTTTATTCGTCAAGTTTTTCTTGTTGATCATTTTGGTTCAGTTAGGTTCGAAGTGGGCTTTTGAAAAGCTTTTTGAGCGTCAGGTGGCTGCAGACCGTGAGCGAGTCATCACCAGCGTGCACTTGGGAGGTATGCGTCTGGTGATCCAGCAACTACTGACAACACCCGATGGGCGTCGCGAGGCGGTATTGGACCAGATTCAGCGTCAGTTTCGAGTACCCTTGGAGCTGCGTCCTTTGAGCGAGTTAGACACCAAGGATCGGACGAAACTGACTGAGCCCTATGGGTACATCTACCGGCTGCAAGACAGCTTCGTTGAACATTTAGCGATCGCTTACGATGACCAGCAGTACCTGCGATTAGGACCCTTTACCGACTACTCGACCATCGCGTTTGAGGATGCTCTTTGGGGTTGGTTGAAACTGCTTGCGGCCAAGGTCGAGGATTCGGACAAAACTCCCGAGGCACTCTCTGGCATCTCTGGTGAGTTCGGGTTAGACCTGCAGTTGCAACAGACCGATGAGATTCCAAAGCCTGCGTTGGAGCGGTTTGGAGCTGGTAGGCAAGTGGCTCTCTACCGCCAAGAGGGAAAGCACTTTGCTGCGACGAAACTAGCAACAGGCAAGGACTATCTGCGTCTGGGTCCCTTGCCTGAATTTCAGGACGTATCCAAGCCTGCTGCTCAAACCGCGTTGACAAGTTCCTTTTTGACATCGGCAATTCTCATCGGATGGTTGGTTCATTCTCTTTCGAAAAAGTTTCGATTGTTGGAACGAGCCGCGCAGTCGATTGCGTCGGGCAACCTAGGTGCAAGGGTCGATGAATCCAGAGCAGGAGAAGTGCGCGAATTGGCCAAAGCGATGAATTTGATGGCTGATAAAACCGAGGGCTTGATTCGCTCCAAACGAGAGGTGTTGCAGATGGTCTCCCACGAGCTGAGAACTCCCCTGGCGAGACTTCGCTTTGCCGTGGACCTTTTGGAAACCAAAGTGGACGACGAGAAACGAGACCGACGGATGGAAATAATCCATCATTCGATCGATGAACTGGAATTGGTGGTCAGCGAGATCCTTGATTACGTAAGAAATAACGAGGAGTTTGTCGTGCGTTCTCAGGATTGGATCGACGTCCCAAAAGCGATCGAACCGGTTCTCAAAGTGATCGCTGAAGAGACTCCGAACCTAACCATCGAGTGCGTCCCTTGCCAAGTGGGTCAGAGCCCCTTGGTCTATGCCGATCGCATCTCGTTTTTGAGAGTGGCCAAAAACATCGCCGGCAACGCCCAGCGCTATGCTCGAACTCGATTGGTCATTCGGGTCTATCAAGTCACACCACCGAGGGCCCTTGAGCCGGATGGGAAAAGTCTCCCGATGCAATCGATGACATGCGTTGAGTTCGAGGACGATGGTCCTGGGATCCCACAAGACAAGTGGCACGAAGTTACCGAGCCATTTGTTCGAATATCTGAGATTGGCCTATCGAATGCAACCGCCATGGCTGCTGCTGAGCCCCGTCGTCCATTGAGTCCCAAAAACTACTCGGGGATTGGGCTGGGGCTAGCCATCGTCAGCAGGATCCTCAAGCAGCATGGTGGAAGCATGCAGATCGCTCGAGGGGAACTAGGTGGTTGCTTGGTTCGAACCTTTTGGCCCAATCCGTCGAGCCAAGTGCCGATGATCTAGCGATCGGCAAGTTCGGTCGCTTGCCGCAAGACCCTTAAGGCATTTCCATACAGCACTTTGTGGATGGCTTGTTCTTCATAGCCACGTCGTAGCATCAACTCGGTGATCACCGGGTATTTCGAAACGTCTTCGATTCCTACGGGCAACTTGGAGATTCCATCGAAATCCGAGCCCAGACCGACATGATCGATTCCGGCGATGCGTATGACATGTTCTATATGGTCGACGATGATCTCTGCTTGACCTGCCGGATAAGGGTTCTTCAACTGCCACTGCTTGACCTCGCGTTCTTGGTCTTCTTTGTTATCTGGGTACTTGGCTTTGAGTTCCTTGCGAAGTGCCGATAGTTTCAGCAAAATGCTTGCAGATTCGGGAACAACAAACCCCGAGAAGAAATTGATCATGACGACACCACCATTGCTGGGTAGTTGGGTGAGCACTTCGTCTGGAACATTTCGGGGGTGATCGGCAATGGCTCGTGCCGAGGAGTGAGAAAACAGGACCGGTGCTTTCGAGATACGAAGCGCATCGAGCATGGTTGCTGGGGATACGTGTGAAATGTCGACGAGCATCCCGAGCCGATTCATCTCCAGGACCACCTGCTCACCGAATGGACTCAGGCCATCGCTTTTGGCGACATCGGTGGCCGAATCAGCCCAATCGAGTGTTTCGCTATGGGTGAGCGTCATGTAGCGAGCTCCCATCGCGTGGAGTTGCCTCAGTTTCCCGATCGAGCCTTCGATGCAATGTCCACCTTCCATCCCGATCAGCGAAGCGATTTTGCCTTGGGATTCAATCCGCTGGACATCTTTGGCATCGAGTGCAAGTTCAAAGGTTTCGGGGTATCGAGCGATCATTTTATGGACTAGATCGATCTGCTCCTTGGTGGTTTGAAACGCATTGCCAGCGGCGATGGTCTCGACTGGAACGTAAACCGACCAAAACTGGGCCCTCACGTTGCCAGCTTTGAGTCGCGCGATATCGGTATGAAGTTTGGGCTGGGGTTTGGAGATATCGAATTCATCGAAAGCCCGTGTGGCTTTGGTGCGCACTTCCCAAGGCAGATCGTTGTGTCCGTCGAAGACGTAACCGCGTCGGTGAATCTCGTCTGCCCGCTGGGATACTTGGTAACGATTAGGGGACACTTGCTGGGCATGGGCACCGGTTGAAATCAAGGACATTACCAAAATCAGGGACTTGGCCGCGCCGGACACAAAAATGACTAGGTAGGGGTTTTTGTGAAACATGTTGCGATAGGAACTTGGAGCTTTTACCAAAAAACGAAACCGAGGCAGTTTACCACAAACAAGACTGCCTTAGAGCGATCCAAGCGATTAAACTGGATCGACTATGGATTATAACTCTCGCCTGGTGATCTTCGGTTGCGCCTTGCTCGGATCGGTCTGCGGATTGGTTGGGGTCTTTCTGCTTTTGCGCAAACGCTCCTTGATCGCCGATGCGATATGCCATGCCTCCTTGCCCGGCATTGCGATTGGTTTCTTTGCGAGTCTGGCTTTTGGGGGCCAAGGGCGAGAGCCCTTGATTCTGCTTGCAAGCGCGGCCATCAGCGGGATTCTCGGTGCGTTTTCGGTGATGGCATTAAGGCGTTATACCCTGCTTAAGGAGGATGCTGCGCTTGGGATCGTCTTGAGTGTTTTTTTCTCGCTGGGGATGGTCCTTTTGAGCTTGGTCCAGCAAACCGAATCGGGAAACGCGGCTGGACTTGAAGGCTTTATTTACGGGAACACCGCAGGCATCGTGGCTCAAGATGCAAAACTGCTGGCGTTGGTTTGCGTTTTGGTGACCGCCGGTGTGCTGATGCTGCGCAAAGAGCTGCAACTGCTTTGTTTCGATCCGGTGTATGCAGCGGCCCAGGGCTGGCCAGTGCTGCGATTGGATTTGATCCTGATGGGTTTTGTCATTCTGATTGTGATTCTTGGCACGTCGATTGTGGGCGTCTTGCTGGTCGTCGCGATGGTGGTTATCCCACCTGCGGCAGCCCGTTTTTGGTCGGACCGTTTAGGCAGGAATCTGATCACAAGCAGTTTCATCGGCTCTGCCGCAGGAGTCCTGGGTGCCCTCAGTTCATGGAGTATCGAGCACCTTCCTTCAGGGGCTTCGATGGTCCTTTGCGCAGCAGGACTCTTTATCGTGAGCATGCTTTTTGGCACGCGACATGGGTTGGTTTGGGACTACAGTCGCAGGATTCAAGCGCGATCGCAGGCCGATCAAGAGCACCTGCTCAGAGCCATTTATGAATTGCTCGAGGCGGATCAAAAAGCTCCCGCCATGCATGGTCAAATCAGGTCCGATGCGGTGGATTTCTCTCGCCTAGAGAACATTCTGGGTTGGACTTCAAGGCACTTGGAACGGGTGTGTAATCCATTGGTTGGCAAAGGTTGGCTCGTTAAACGAGGGCAAAACTCCTTGATCCTGAGTACTTCAGGGATCCAACAGTCGCACCGTGCAATACGACGTCATCGATTGCTGGAACTCTATTTTTCGCGATGGGCGGATCTGAGTCCCGATGCGATCGACCGATGTGCCGATTACACCGAACACACCTTGGATGACGAATTGCTTGCACGGCTCGAACGCGACGCGATGGATGTGGGCAAAAGAATCGATCCGCCGCCGAGCATTCATCCGGTGGGTTGACTCAGTTGGCTTTGCAGCCGAAAGAGTCTCTCAATACCTCAGGACACAATTTTCCGTATCGGAAAGAGTTTCCGCTTCGAAGATTCACGAAGCTGACCGTTGCAGGTGCAAACAGACCTGGGTCGACTTTGTAAAAGTCGTACTGGTATTCTCGGAACGTTTTTGCGAAAGGTTTTCCGAAGTCCTTGGAGGCTAAGCTGGGGACTTTGCCACCGATCGATTCGATCAGATCATCTTGGGTATCGACCCACAGGGTGACTTGGCCTCCGTAAAGGATCGCGTCGTTGGTCCGACCAATTCCTTCGGCAAAATCTTTTGCGACCGGTGGAATCGGAGCGCTGCCGTGGGCGCAGATGACTTGATGCAAATCAAAACCTAACTCATGCAGTTTGTGCATCGCTGTCTCGATCGATCTTGCAACGACTTGGATGACCCCGGCCAGGCTCCTGGTTGGTGCTACGCACAGGATCGTATTGGCGGGCTGGGTGCCGCACTCATCGGCGATCCTTTCGAGGATATCGATCGAGGGTATCTGGTCGCATTCCAAAACCCCAACTGCAAAAGGGGAGTCGTCCTGGACTTCTAGGTGCTCGAAGACTTCTTCGCGTTTGCGTTTGGAACGCATGGGGCCTGATCCCATGGCAAAGAACTGGTCCTTGGAAACTTTCCAGCCTGCGTACTGAGAGGCCATGCAAGCCGAAACAGGATCGTCGGTAGTGACTTGCAAGGTCGGACCTTGCCAAAGCCCATAATCGGCCGGCGCGACTTGGACATCCGCTAGATCGGCCAAGCAAATGCGAGCCAGGAGAAGCCCAGCCTGGATCCCCCCGGGGACCTTGCATCCGAAATCCAAGACTCGGCCCGAATGCAGCCAGTGGTCGGCGATCCTCAACCGCGACAAGTTGGGCAAGACCTGTCGCTCGATCAACGATTTTGCCGAGGTGTTCAGTGACATCGGCAGGTTACTTGTCCTTCTGAGGACTATCCTTGGGAGTGTCGGCAACTGGAGCCGCTGCGGCACCTTCGAGAATCATCGCTTTTTTGAGCGTGATCGGCTCGAGGGGAACATCGCCGTTGCCTTTGACCCGCCCGGTCTTGACCTTGGCGATCTGATCGACGACCTCTTCGCCTTTGATCACTTTCCCGAAGACGCAGTAGCCGAAATTGTCTTGGGAATACTTACGGTCCAAGGGGCGGTTGTATTTGAGATTGATGTAGAACTGGGAGGTGGCGCTGTGGGGTGCAGAGGTCCGGGCCATCGAAAGGGTCATTCGTTCATTTTTCAGACCGTTTCCTGCTTCGTTCTCGATCGGATCGCTGGTTGGTTTTTCTTTCATGTCGGCTGTCATTCCGCCACCTTGGACGACAAAGTTATCGATCACGCGGTGGAAGATCGTTCCGTCGTAATGCCCTTTTTTGACGTAGCTCAGGAAGTTCGCCACCGTTACGGGAGCTTCTTTCTCAAACAATTCAACTTCGATGTCCCCTTTGGTGGTCTCCAAGAGCACCCGAGGATTCTGGGCCAGGGCCATCGAACCGAGGCTCCATCCGATAAGAATCCACCCACCAATGACGTGTTTGAGCATGCATCCAGGCCGGTTAGCCATAAGATTTCTCCGTGAAGTGAAGTTGGGAAACTGTGTTTGTTGTCGTATGCTTGGTTATGATAACCCTTACGGTTCATCGGATCGACGGCTATTGGCCGAAAAGTTGACCATGCAAAGGGATTCCAGATGCTTTTTCAGTGTTTCGCTTCAGATCGCTCTCCAACGAAAGAGCTTACCAGGGTTGCTCTAGGCGTTCTAGCCTTTAGCCTGATGGGATTTGCTCAGGAGACGCCAATCCCGCAGTCCGTTGGGCCGATGACGATTGCCCAGCGTTCGAACTATTTGGCGACATCGAGAGGTTCGGACGTTCAAGAGTTTCTCGAAAAACTCGCGGCTACCGATGCGACGGCCAAGCTTGTGGATATCGGGATGACGCACGAGGAGCGGCCCCTTTGGACGTTGGTCGTCTCGAAAGAGAAATTCAATCCGCTGCCGCTTGCCAAGGATGACCCTCGGATTGTGATCACGATGATTGGGGGAATCCACAGTGGAGAGTGCGATGGCAAGGAGGCTCTTTTGGCGCTGGCTCGCGATGTGGTTCAAGGGAGCAAGCCTCAGTGGCTAGAGCATTGCGTGCTGGTATTTTTGCCGAACTTCAATGCCGATGGAAATGAGCGTGTCGGCCCGATGCACCGTCCGGGTCAGGAAGGTCCTGCGTTGGGGATGGGAACACGCGAGAATGCGTTTGGACACGATTTGAATCGAGACTTTATCAAACTCGATACGCTCGAAGTCCGATCCTTGGTCCGATTGCTGGATGCTTGGCAATCAGACGTCCTGATCGACGCGCATACGACCAACGGATCGTTGCATCGATACGATATGACTTATGGATTGCCCCACAATCCTGCGATCGATGTCGACACCTCACAATGGCTGCAACAAGAGTTCATGCCAGGGGTCGAAGCTCGGATGCTCAAGCGTGATTGTCCGGTTTTCCCTTACGGCAATTTTAATTCTGACCATACGGTTTGGGAGAGTTACGGTTTCGAGCCTCGTTACAGCACCGAGTACATGGCGCTACGAGGCAAGATCGGAATCCTTGTCGAATCCTATTCGTATGCTTCTTATCAAAGAAGGATCGAAGCCTCTTATGCATTCATCCAGGAGTGCATCGAGGGGCTCAGCAGCCATTCCGAAATGGTCAGGAAGCTTGTCCGCAAGGAGGTTCATCAACCCCCTGAGGATATCTTCATACGGGGCAAGATCGAGCCATCTCAAACGCAGGCACAAGTCGCAGGTTATCGTTGGGCTCAAGGTCAAGATGGGTTTCCTTCCCCCAAAGACCGTCGTCGGATCGCAGAGATGGAACCAAGCCAGTACACGGTGAAACTTGCGTTGGATGCTGTCGGTACTCTGGAAATCGACGCTCCGGTTGCTTATCACATTCCCCAGGAATGCTCGTGGCTTGCCAGTCGCATTCGACTTCATGGGATCCCGATGATCCAGGTCGCTGGCAGTTTCGAATGTCAAACACAGCGTTATGGAATCGAAGCTCGCAAGGAACTTAGCGAATACCAATTCCGCAAAATGTCAAAATACGAAGTTTCGCTCGAGGAGACGACCGAAACACTCGGTCCTGGTTGGATCGTGCCGACAGCCCATAGGCTTGGAAAGCTCGCTGCGTATATCCTGGAACCCCACTCCGATGAGTCGCTTGCGATGTGGGGTTTTCTTGACCCCCACTTGACCAAAGGGTCTCACTATCCAATCCGACGACTAAACTCATTGCCCAATGATGCGCAGCAACGAGAGTTGCCACCTATGGGGCTCAAGCAGTTGCAAGCCGATGACATCCAAGGCGAGTCTTTGACGATGGAAAAACTCTTTTCGCCTGAAAAGAAAGTGTCTTATTCGGGGATACCTAGCCCACTTCCTAGGTGGATGCCTCACGGGGAAAGTTATTTGATTCGCAAAGACAACCGCTGGGTTCATGTCGATGCTGCCAGCGGAGCGATGCATCCATGGGAGACTCCATTGAAGATGGTCGAAGCCCTCGGAAAGCTGCCTGAGTTTTCGGACTCTCAAGCGACACCTTACGGCAGGCAGATCGACCTTTTTAACGAAACGCTCGAGCAGGCATTGGTGCAACACAAGCAGGATCTTTACTTTTACGATCTGCCGACCGACCAAGCCGTTCGACTGACCGACTCCCCAACCGAGCTTGAGGAACTCTATGAACTGAGTCCCAGCAAGCGTCACGTAGCCTTTATCAAAGAGCAAAACCTTTGGGTCGTCGATTGCAAGACCAAGGAGCTCAAGCAGTTGACCCACGATGGGGGTGGTGAAATTCTCTGCGGCAAGCTCGATTGGGTATATCAAGAAGAAGTCTACGGCCGTGGGCAGTTCAAAGCCTATTGGTGGAATCCCGATGGCACCAAGATTGCTTATTTGCGACTGGACGAATCTCCGGTACCCAACTTTGTTATCGATGATGCGATTCCTTTTGCGCAGCGAATCGAGAACATGAGGTATCCCAAGGCTGGTCAGCCCAACCCTCGAGTCGAGTTAAAGGTCGTAGAGATTGCCAATGGTCAGGTCCAAGACATCCCGCTTCAGATCAGCGACCCCGAGGATCGGCTTGTGGTGCGCGTGGGTTGGAAGCCAAATGCACAGGATCAGTTGGTCTATCAGATCCAAAATCGCATTCAAAGCGTGCTCGATTTGGTTCTGTATGACTTAAATACAGGCGATTCGCAAACACTTTTGCGGGAGAGTTCCCCGGCATGGGTCGATGTGATCGATATGCCGCGTTGGCTTCCAGATGGTAGTTTCATTTGGCTGGCCGACAATCCCGAGGGTCGTCGGCACTTGGTGCACGTATCGGTCGATGGAACAAGAAGATCCCTTCGAAGATCGCTTACCAGTGGCGATTGGGATGTCAAAGAGATCTTGGGCGTGAGCGATTCTGGCAAGGTGGTTTGGTTTACAGGACATCGCAGTGGACCGACCAACACCGACGTGCTGAGGCTATCGCTTGAGAGCGGTACGATCGATGACATGTCTGGCAAGGTCGGATCGCATCGAGTATCGGTACATCCGACGGGAAGTTACTACTTGGACTCTTGGAGCGACTTATCGAATCCGGCTCAGATCTGGCTCAAGGATCGACAGGGCAAGCCGATTCGGATGGTTAGCGAATACCGTTTGGATCGATTCCAGTACGTTCGAACTGCCGGTGTTGAATTGGTTGAGATTCCGGCCAGAGATGGTCAGAAGCTTCAGGGGCTTTTGTACAAACCTGCAGGTGGATTTGATCTTAGCAATGGTCCAGTTCCGGTGGTGATTTATGTATACGCAGGACCATCGGCCCCTACGGTGGAGAATTCCTGGACCCATCGCAGCGACCTTTGGCACCGATATTTGACCGACCAAGGAATTGCGGTGTTGCTGTGCGACAATCGCTCGGCGCTTGGCAAGGGGAATCAGGACACTTGGAAAGTCTACAAGGACCTAGGGGCCTTGGAGTTGCGAGATCTGGAGGACACCGCTGCTTGGTTGGGAACCCAGGCCTGGGCCGACACGAGTCGATTGGGAATATGGGGTTGGAGTTACGGTGGATACTTTACAGCCTATGCGATGACCCATAGCAAGCTTTTTTGCGCGGGGATTTCTGGGGCACCGGTTACGGATTGGCGAAATTACGACTCGATCTATACCGAGCGTTACATGAGCACACCTCAGCAGAATCCAGACGGGTACAAAAGTTCCTCGGTGGTGGAAGCCGCTGGAGATTTGCATGGAAAACTGATGCTTATCCATGGAGAGATCGACGACAATGTCCACATGACCAACACGCTGCAGCTGGCTTACGCTTTGCAAAGATCGGGCAAGCAATTCGAAATGATGATTTACCCAAAGAGTCGGCATGGGATCGTTGATCCTGTGCAAGTCCAGCATCAATTCCAAATGATGACCGATTTTTGGATCAGGAATTTGAAGCGTTAAGCCGTTGGGTTACTCAATGAGTTGGCCGTCCTACGGGCTAGATAAGCCCGTGTTACGTCCTGTGAAGGTGGCGTATTAAGTGAACCGTCCTACGGGCTAGATAAGCCCGTGTTACGGTGTGTGGGGGTTGGGCTTAACTAGTAAACCCTTTCACACTGCCAACCCCCACGTAAAATGGGGCTTTTGCCCCGTGGGGGGGGTTGGGCTTCTTTAAGTGAACCGTTCTACGGGCTAAGTAGACCGATTTAGAAAACCAACGTCGCTATGGTTCATGAAGCTAGACTTCGTAGAAACGCCTCAGGGCCATGAAGTCTTTCAGAAACGACTCTGTTGCAACGAGGACTGAGTCGTTGAGGGCGGGGGTTGATGTTCTAGCGTAGGAGCCCATGAAGGAACCTAGATCCTCAGAGGAGTTGCCTGAACTGGGCGTTTTAGCTTGCTGATGGATCAGCCATGTATCGATCGAGAAAGCATCGACGCCTGCGCTGAGCAGTCCGACGGCATCTTCTGCTGTGTGGATCGAGCTACAAATATGCAGCGAGACACTTGGTACGCCTGATTTAGCGATCGCGCCAAGGGCTTGCTCGATCACGAAATCGACGGGTTGAAAGTTCCATATTTTCGGCGGCGATCCCCCGGCAGCCGCCTGAGAAACAATGCTGATGTAGTCGACTCCCGAGTCGATTAAAAATCGCACATCGTTGTAGACTTGCCCGGCTGAAATCGCCCCGCCGACGACGACGGTCGGCTGATCGCTTGCGCTGCGAAGGAGTTCGATTCTTTTGGACATCTTTTCGATATCGGTCAGGTCCGAGGGGAGTGTGGGGATCCAAGCATCGGCCGTCAAGGCCATGTTGTCGGAGTTGCTTGAGGATCGGGATGTTTGCGCGCGGGAGGGAAAGAACTGTAGTTCGATTTGCTCGGCGTGCATGAGGGCATCGAATCGGATAGGCTCGTCGACAAATACGGGGTGAATCGATAGGCCATCGTCCAGGGAGCGACCTGCACCCGAGCCAAGGTGATCGGACTGAGACTGGGAATTACGCAGTTGCGGTCCGATGATCGAAACGCCGCATCGGGAACGAAGGCGATCCAGGGTAGGTAACCAAGATGGTGAATTCGCAGTGTCTAGGGCGATGCGTGAGAAGATTGGGGAAGGCCAGTGGAGACTTTGGCCCGATGCGCGGCATTGAAGTTTGCAGCCAAAGTCGCGCAATGCATCGGCCAGCGGGGCTTGTTCAAGTCGATCCGCGAGGGATCTTGCTCGATTGATTGGATTGCTCGATAAATTGTTTTGCGATTTATTTTGTTTAGGCATCTTGGATCACGCCTTATAGCTCGCTGGGTGATCGGTAGACGCGAAATTCCTTGATCGCAGATGCCTTGAGCCCCGCTTTCATGAGCAAGAGGCTTAGGATGAGTCGATCGGGCTCGCGGAGTCGGCATTCTTCGATATCGGAGGTCAGGCTTTCGGCTTGTCCGCGGATATAGATACGCCCTCCCTGGAATTGTGCGCCCAGTTCAGGGCCGGCATCTCCGCCGATGACCAGGATACCAGATCGCATGCGATAACCGGCTTGGGCTCCGGCGCTTCCGCGAACTAGGACCGCAGCGCCTCGCAGCGACGCACCGGGTCGATCCGTGGAATCTCCCAGAACGATCGACAAGCCCCCTTGGGCCATCGCGGCAAAACCGTGGCCTGCCGAGCCCATGACCAGAAGCGTTCCAGAGATTTGGGAATGGCCAAAGTAATCACCGACGTTGCCTTGGACAACGCATTCGCAGTCGCTTGTTCCGGCAAAGCCGTAGTCACCGATACTGCCCATGGTTTCGACTTTGAGGAGATTTTTTAGTCCGACGCCTAGATGATCTTTGCCCTGTCCAGCTTGGAGGATGGCATACAGAGCGTCGGGTTCCTCTTGGGTGGTTTGGATGGTCAGTCGCTCAAGGGTTGCGGGATTGCTAAGAGCGTTTTGGATGACATGTTGCAAACGCGCCGGATGCACTTCGTCGGAGATTTGGAGTTCGATGACGCGTGCCATGCTTGGGCCTTGGGGTTACTCGATTTGGTCTTTCGTAGTTTTCTTCTTCACGGCTTTCTTGGCCGTTTTTTTGGCAGCTTTCTTAGGAGCTTTTTTAGCCGGTTTGTCGGTTACCTTTTTTTGGGCGGCTTTCTTTTGGGCGGCTTTCTTTTGGGCTGGGGCCGTGGTGGCTCGTTTGGCCTTGGCTTTTTTCTTCGAGGGGCCTTGGGCGGCTCTTGCCTCTAGCAGCGCGACGGCTTGCTCGAAGCTCAGTTCTTCACCGGAAGTGTTTTTGGGGAGCGACGCATTGGTTTGGCCGTCGGTAACATATAGTCCGTACCTTCCATCTCTGAGTTCGATTGGTTTGCCAGTAACCGGGGAGGCTTCGAGAGTCTTCAAGGGCGGGGCTGCGACGCCTCGCCCTCTTCCTCGCATGGCTTTGGGCTGAGCAAGGACTTCGAGGGCCTGCTCGAGGGTGATTTCAAGCAGCGAATATTCGGCGGGGATCGACCGAGAGTCGCTACCGTGTTTGAGGAACGGTCCGAATCGGCCTTGGGTTGCAATTACAGGTTGACTGTCGGTAGGATGCAAACCCAATTCTCTTGGAAGCGAAAGGAGTTTGACGGCCAGATCTAGGTTCACGTTTTCAGGCGAAACACCTTTGGGCAACGAAGCATTTTTCTTTTCTTCGTCGTCGTTGGTACCCAATTGGACATAGGGTCCAAATCTCCCTTGTTTGATAAAAATCGGTTTGCTTGAAACCGGATGATATCCCAGGGGTTCTTCGGCTTTTTGATGCTTGTCCAGAAGGTCAACGGCAAGAGGCAAAGTGAGTTCATCGGGTGGCATATCCTCAGGGATGCTTGCGCGTCGTTCCCCTTGTTCGATATACGGTCCGTAGCGTCCGATCCTGACAACAATCTTGTCTGGTGAACCTGTGACCGAAGCCTTCGAATCGGCCGGTTCGAGGAAATAGGAGCAAGCGTTTCTGGGGTCGATCTCTGCGGCCTTTTGGGTGATCAGAGGTTTGAGTCCGATGCCACCGGGGGCTGCTTCTTGTTCGTTGACATCGTCCCCGAAATAGAATTCTTGGAGGTAGGTCAGGTTCTCTCTTTCGTTGCGACTGATTTGGTCAAGGTAGTCCTCCATGTCGGCGGTGAACTGATAATCGACAAGCGAAGGAAAGTGGTCTTCCATCAACTGAATCACTGCAAACGCGGTCCAGCTTGGGACCAGTGCGTTGCCTTTCTTGAAGACGTAATCGCGCCGTAGGATCGTATCGATGATCGAAGCGTAGGTGCTGGGCCGACCAATCCCTCGCTCTTCGAGGGCTTGGGTCAGCGAGGCTTCGGTGAACCTAGCTGGGGGCTGCGTTGTATGGGAGAGCGACTGCAATTCTCTGAGTTGAAGCTTCTCGTCGGTTTGGACGTTGGGAAGCAGTTTTTCTTTCTCGGCCAATTCAGCTGCTGGATCGTCGCTTCCTTCGACGTAAGCTCTGAGGAAGCCTTCGAACTGAATCGAAGTCCCTGTGGCTTGGAAGACGGCATCAGCGGCATGGATAGTCATCACGACGCGCAGTTTCCGGGCGTCGGCCATTTGAGATGCGACGGTCCGTTTCCAGATCAGTTCAAAGAGTCGGAATTGATCGTAATTGAGTTCGTCGCGAAGGGCTTCCGGGACGCGGAAAGTATTTCCTGCGGGCCGGATCGCTTCGTGAGCTTCTTGGGCATTTTTGACTTTGGTCGCGTAGGATCGCTCAGAGTCGTAGAGGAACTCGGGGCCATACTGGGTGCGAACCAGACTGCGAGCCGCTGCGATGGCTTCCTTCGATAGCGTGGTCGAATCGGTACGCATGTAGGTAATGTAGCCATTCTCGTAGAGGCTCTGAGCGATCCTCATGGTGTCCTTGGCTGTGAGCCCTAATTTGCGGTTGGCTTCCTGCTGGAGTGTGCTGGTGGTAAAGGGAGCCTTGGGGCGTTCGGTGTAAGGCTTGATCTCCACCTTGGCAACCACGAAATTTTCGCCAGAGAGGCGATTCTTGAGCGACTCTGCGGCGGCTTGATCGAGCTGCAAGAGCTGCGGGTCTTTGAGTTTACCGGTGGCAGAGTCAAAGTCCTTGCCGGAGGGAATCCGGCGGTCATCGACACTGACCAAAGTGGCGACAAGCGGCTCGCCTTGGGCTGTGCTCAGGTGGGCTTCAAGATCAAAGTACGTGGCGCTATGAAAAGCCATCCGTTCTCGTTCGCGTTGGACGATCAGTCGCACTGCGACGCTTTGGACGCGACCGGCCGAGAGTCCAGGACGAACTTTTTTCCAAAGCAAAGGTGAGACGTCGTAACCGTAGAGTCGATCGAGAATTCTGCGTGTTTCTTGGGCCTTAACGAGCCCTTGGTCGATCTCGCGGGTGGCCTCCAATGCCCCTTGGATTGCTTCCTTGGTGATTTCGTGGAAAACCATCCGGCGGACGGGAACTTTAGGTTTAAGAACCTCCTGCAGATGCCAGGAGATCGCTTCCCCTTCGCGGTCTTCGTCGGTCGCTAGATACAAGGCGCTAGCATCTTTGAGAGCGGATTTCAAAAAGTTCACGTGCTTCTTTTTGTCCGCCGGAACGATGTAAACCGGTTCAAAATCCTGTTGGACATTCACGCCCAAGTAGGCCCATGGCTCAGACTTCAGCTCCGCGGGCATCTCTTTCGAGCCGCCGGGCAAGTCCCGGATATGGCCGATCGAGGCCTCGACTTGAAAGCCACTTCCCAGGAATTTTGAGATGGTCTTGGCTTTGGCCGGGGATTCGACAATAACCAGGGTCTTCTTTTGACTCATAAACGGCGGCAATTCGGAGCTAGTGGCGATCAATCTGGCAAACGCGCTGGATCTCAAGAGTTGGGTTGTGTTCCAGAGGTTGGCACTTTGTCAAGCCCCCTGGATTGGCAGCTTGGGGCCGAAAACAGGCTCAAATGGTACTCTGGGCAAGGGGCTCTGCGATTGCGTAGACTCGGGGATTTCCTAAAATCCTTGGTTCCCCAGGAGGCCGTTGCCCCTTGGGATCGGATCGCTGAGCAGGACTCAAGGAAAAATTTTTATGGCTAGTCCCTTTTCGTACTTTCGTAAGAACCAGCGTCTTTGGATGGCCGCGGCGGTTCTGATCGCGATTCTATCGTTCGTGGTCGCCCCGATGCTTCAGTCCTTCACCGGTAGCGGGCCTCGGTACAACCGCAAGGGTGCTAACGACAAAGTTGCATCTTGGTCCGGTGGATCGATCACCCGCGGGCAGCTCGATGTCGAAATGGGTGAACTGTCGGTTGCCAATACCTTTCTAAAGAAACTTGCTTTCGACGTCCGTGAAAAGGGTGGATTTCCCAAAGTTCCCGAGGTCCGACCCGACTTTGGGCTCGTAGGTATCACCCCCGATACCAGGGACCCATCGACTATCCTGGAACGAAAAATACTCGTGGCCGAAGCCAACCGGATGGGGATCCACTTCGATGACCAGTCGGTCAAGCTGTTCCTTCAAAAGTTCGTTGACGGGAAGCTCTCCGGGCAAGACATCCAAAAAACCTTGCGAGATGTTTCCGGTGGTCGAATGTCGCTGGTGGATTTCAACCGTTTGATGAAAGAGGAATTGGCCAAGAACGCCGTTTTGAGACTGGCCAACGGTGGCCAAAGATTCGAAGAAAGGGCCAATGCTCAAGGACTGCCGACGGCCGTCCTGAGCCCTCCGAGCAAAACGTGGCAGTACTTCACCCGCTTCAAACGACGCGCATCGATCGAGGCCTTTCCGATCTTTGTCAAGGACTTTGAAGACGGCGTCGAAGGCAAACCAACCGACCGAGAACTCCGAGATCTTTTCGACAAAGGCAAGGAGATCACTCGGATCGCTCAGCCGGTGGTTACCGAACCTGCTTTCATGACCCCCGAACTTGCAGATTTCGAGTTCATCTCCTGCGACTTTGAAAAGATCATTGAAGAGGAAAAGGCCAAGATCCCTGAGGATCTTTTGAGAGCCGAATACGATCGTCGCGTCAAGGAAAAGACTTACGATGTTCCTTTGACTCCAGAGGAACAGAAAGCTCTTCAGGAAAAGATGGAATCGGAAAGCAAGGAGCAAGAAGCAACGCAGAAGCCTGCCGAGCCATCCTCGAATCTACCACCAACGCTAGAGAATCCAGAGAATCCCGCTTTGGAGAATCCTGCTGCCCAGAATCCTCAACCACCAAACCCTCAATCGTCCTTGGTCCCAACCTCGAAGACCCGTTTGGTATCCTACCAAGACCCCGCGCCGGTTGAGCCTGCCGAGGCCCCAAAGCAAGAGGCCCCCAAGCAAGAACCACCCCAAGAGGATGCACCCAAATCAGCCGAAGCGACCGTCGGAGATTTCCCAGCAAATCCAGTTGCAGGTCCCACCCCAGGAGATCAAGACCCTGCCAAACCACAAGTACCCACCCGCACGCAGACGTTCGAAGAAGTCAAGGACGTTTTGTCCCGAGAAATGGCTGCTGGATCGGCGTTTCGTATCCTCGAACAAAGAATCAATGAACTGCGCGATACCATGGAAATCTACGCGGCCAATCGCCGCGCGTGGGAACGAGCCGTGGCAGAAAAAGACACCTCCATGAAGGAGCCTGAGGCTCTGAACATGCAGGCTCTTGCTGATAAGTACGGATTCCAATTTGGAAGGACCGGGCTGGTAGATGTTCGTACCGCGTCAACCTTGCCCATCGGTCGATCGAGAGTCTCGCGCGGCCCGAGGATGCAACCCTTTGAATTCCCAACTCTCATCCGCGTGGCTCCCAACGAAATGGAGGCCGACAACCCAGGAAACCTTTACCTTCCACTTCAAAGCACCGCTTTGCTGACTCGATTTCTGTTTTGGAAGGTGAAACACGAGCCTGCTTCTACCCCCTCGTTCGAAACGGCTAAGGAGTCGGTTATGAGCGTATGGAAATTGCAGCGGGCTGCCGAGAAGGCCGAGGCCAAAGCAAAGACGATCGCTGCCAAAGCCGCTAGCGGGGCTCTCAGTGAGTCGATCGAAAATGAAACCGACCGCGCTTTGGTGGTCCGACCCACTCCTTTCTCCTGGTTCAACCCCCTTATGGCGGATTTCGATATCCAGCTGAGCAATGTCGAAAGCCTCAAGCCTCTGGATAACGACTTTATGGAGAAAGTCTTTGCAGCCCAGCCCGGGACAACCCTGGTGGCTCCCGATGCGGCGAAAGAGATTTATTATGTGATCAAAGTACTCGAGTTTTCCCCATCGGACGAAGACTTGATGCTCGGATTTGCCAATGCACCGACCACCAGTGGCGTTCAGAACGTTTCGAACATGGAAAGCTCTTCGCTGATACGAAATTGGTTTTCGACGATACAAAAGCAAACCGGATTCCAATCTCGCCCGTGATATCCACTTCCTGATCTCCCAACAGTGATTCGGTTAAAAAAGAATGCCCCAAGCGGCACGATGCTTATTGATGCACCTGCGACACGCAATGCGCTGTCGCGGGAAATGATAGGCCAGCTGATCGATGCGATCTCGGACTTTCATCAGGATAAAAGCGTCCGTGCTTTGATACTATCGAGTACCGGATCGACTTTCTGCTCAGGAATTAACCTTATGGAATGGCAATCCCATTCCGAAGAACTCGATGCGATTCACCAGTGGCAGCAGGTAGCTGCCGAACTGCAAGAGTTGATCGAAGCGATGATGAGATTGCCAAAACCGATTATCGCGGCAGTCGATGGCCCGGCTCTTGGATTTGGTCTTGCGATGGTCCTAGCCTCAGACTTGGTCGTCACCAGCCCGAACGCCGAGTTTGAAGTCCCATCGTCGAGACTGGGATTGGTGTCGGGTTTCACAGTACCGCTTGCAACGTTTCGGCTTGGTGCAAGCACTGCATCGCGGTTGATTTTAGGGGGACAAAAGCTCGATGCGGTGCAAGCCCAGCAAATCGGACTTTCTCATTTGCAGGTTCCCTCGGACCAAATCTGGGCGGCTGCCAACCAGTGGGCTTGCAAGATCGCCGAGAGCTCTGCCGAGTCGATTCAACTGAGCAAACGATTGCTCAATGAGATGGTCGGCGAGTCGTTGCTGATGAGTCTTGCAAGTGGTGCTGCGATGTTGGCGACGGCATGCAGTACCGAGTCGGCCGTCGAAGGGCTCAGTGCTTTCAAAGACAAACGTCCACCGAAGTTCCCTTAGCGTTTCTTTAGCGTTTCTTCAGCGCACGATCCAATACATTCTTGGTGATCCTTTGGACTCGCGGGTCCGGACCGTGGGGACGGCTCCAGTGCGACCAAGGCAAGGTGTGTCCAGGTGGGTCCGATAAACCTTGGGCCCAGAAAATACTCGATGCGTTGAAAACCACATTGCCTTTGGGGCCATCGTACAGCGTGGCGGTCCAGACTTGAGGGATTTGGCCACCGACCCACGCGGTGCCGCTACCGACTACCTTTAAGCCTGGGATATCTGCTGGGTCACCGTGATACTCCCAACCGATAAGTCCGGGGATCGACTCGCCTTGTTTCATGCCTGTACCTTCGAAGATCCAATGCTCGGGCATGGTGCAGATCCAATCCCCACCGCCGTTGACCGGTTCGACGTTTCGAGCCCCCATCAAGTAGCCTTCATCGGGTCCTCGTTCGGGAAAAGGACCGTGGTCCTTGGCTCGAGCTTCGGTGATCGGTCTGTTGGCACCGTAGGGACCACCGCGAAAAAGGATACGATTGGGGCGGCCATCGAAGCTGTTTCGAAATGGGGATACCCAGCAGACGCTGTTGCCCGAGAGAAAAAGCAGGCTGACACCACCATCGCGCATGGTTTCGACCGAACGATACTGACGAATATCCCAGTATTCATCGTGACCGACACTGATGAAACTGCGGGCTTTGAGCCCACGCTCTGGGCTGAGCATATCGCTATTGCAACAGTAGGAAACATCGTAACCTTGCTCTTCGAGCCAGTATGCTAGTGGAAACTCAAGCGGTAAGTATTCGCCTGAGCCCTGAGTTAGCGGATCGTTGACCACGCTATCGAATTGGGCTTCACGGCCGTAAGGTCGATCGAAACTGACGTCGGCCCATGGACCTTGGTTCCCTTTCGGGTGCGTGTAGACAGAGTATTTGCTGGGCCATTGGTTGTAGGCTTGCCATGTATTGTCGGAGCATTGAAATAGAATGTCGCATGGTCGATCATCGGTCACAACAAAGATGACGTAGCTTTGCCAATAAGGTTCTTGAGGCGTCTGTGGGATCGTTGTCAGGCGTCCAAGGTATACCCCCGAGATCCAATCCTCTGGGATCCTCAGGGTGTGACTGGTCTCCCATTGGCATTCGTTGAGATTCTTTGGTCCAAGATCAGGTGTTGGTTGCGCTTTGCCTTGGATGGGCCCAATCGTCGTCATCAACCGAGCACCGGTACCGGCGTAGTATCCGGTGCGAAAAATCTCTAAACGGAACTGCCGTTGCGGATCGGTGGAGACTTTGATGTCGATCGATTCCCCGGCGCGGACGCTTTGTTTGGAGCAATATCCTTCGATCCATGGACTGCGGTAGCGACTTGCATCGACACGCACGCGAGTAAGCTGCCAATCGCGACTTCCCTGTTTGAGGTTCTCCGTGACGATAAGGTTCTTGGTAGTTGTTTCTTGAGCGTAATTGGTCGCAGATGAGGCGAGCAAGTTCACCAGCAAGCAACCAAGTACGAGCGATCGCCAGTGTTGTTTCATGGTGTGTGGATCCTAAGTACAGTTGGTCTTTAGCGGCTCGATGGATCGATTGGATCGAAGGGCAAATTCTTGAGCATCCATTGTAGTGCCTGATCGCACGGACCTGCAGACTCCAAGCCAAAGTTGCTTGCGGCAAATATCCCTCGTCCTTCATGGGGTGCCAGAAAGACCACGCAGTACCAATAGGTGTTCGAGCCGTTATGGTGGTAGATGGGTCCTTCAGACCAGGATCTGCCAAGGACGATCCAGCCGCCTGCGTATTGCTGACCCTCCAGGGGTTGGTGCAGGTACTTGAAAGATTTCTCTGAAAGTTTCAGGGTAGGGGTGCTGGAGGCTTTGCTCCGAAGATGAACCTGCAGGTACCGGATCCAATCCTCCATGTTGGCATAGACCGTGCCGGCAGGGCCAAGGGCAGGCGGGTTGTCATTCTCGACAGCGACCAAAAGTCCGCCGGGTCGGATGTGGCCCCATGGGACCTGCTGGCCAAGCGACTTCGACGGAATCCCAAAACCCGCCCGGCGCATCCCCAGGGGTTCGAAGAGTCGCGTTTGCATCTGCTCTTCCCAAGTCTGATTGCGGAGTTCTTCCAGAACGGCCCCAAGGGTCATGTAACCAAGGTTCGAATAAAGAAACTTGGGTTTTGCATCGGCCGGCGGTTCAGGATTGCCAGGTTGCTGCATCCACCAGTGCAGAACGTTTTTCCTGTGAGTGCGGATTGGGACTTTTGGATCCGTAAACTGGGACCAAGGGGGATTGGCTGGGGCACCGCTGGTGTGATGCAAAAGTTGCTCGACAGTAACATTCGCCCAAGGCGAACCCGTGACTTTTTGGTCGTTTTGAAAGACATCGGCCAAACGGGTTTGCCAGTCCAAAAGACCTTCATCGACGGCCGTTGCCACCAGCGTTGCGGTCATGCTTTTGGTGCAGGAACCCAGATGCATCGGGTGGGAGACTAGCAGCGGGTCCTTGGAACCCCAGCGACGAAAACCGACGGATTGCAAATGATGGATTTTTTGGGTGTCAAATTGACCTGCGATCATCCCAGGCAGATTGTGCTTAGTACGGATTTCTTCCAGAGCCGCAGCCAATGGATCGGTGCTTTGACCAAGTGCCATCGCACAGCAGGTTCCCCAGCAAGAGCAAAGCGACCAAAACGCTGGACGTAAAATGTCCAGTCGTTGGTTTTTGAAGCTAAAAATGCAAAGTTTGACAACTCGGGCAACGCAGGTTGCGTAACTAGAAATCGGCAACATAAAGCGAGTTAAACCTAGCTGGAATCCGTCGGTTTTTGGTATGGTACTTGCGTGTTGTTTGCATTGTCTGCCATGCGATCCGGATCGTGGGGATCAAATTGGCAGTTTGCGGATTTTTCCGCAGAATTGAAAACCCTTTTTTTCGTAGAGAAAACGGAACAGAAAGCGCACATGATCTACAACGCCAGTTCGATGATGATGTATCTGATTTTGATCGGCCCGACAATTTTGCTAGGGATGCTCGCTCAGTGGTGGGTCCAGTCGGCTTATCAGAAGATGAGCCAAGTCCCTGCGAGGATCAGTGGGCACGATGCAGCGCGCCGAATCTTGGATGCCAACGGCCTTTACGACGTGCCCATCGAGCCATCGCACGGAGTGATGTCGGACCATTACGATCCTAGTTCCAAGGTGGTGCGACTGAGCCATGATGTTTATTATGGCCATTCGATGTCTGCCGTTGGAATCGCGGCCCATGAAGTCGGCCATGCATTGCAAGATGCCCGTGGATACGCTCCGCTGGTGGTCAGAAATCTGGCCGTGCCTGTTGCCAACTTCGGTGGATCGTTAGCTTCGGCGATCATTAGCCTTGGGGTTTTTCTAATGATCTTTGGGATGTTCAAGCTTGCTAGCTGGGCTTTGCTCCTGGCGGTGATCGGTTTTGCTGCCGTGGTGGTGTTCCAGTTGGTCAACTTGCCAGTGGAGTTTAACGCAAGCTCCCGAGCCAAGGATCAATTGCTCTCCCAGGGGATCGTCAGCAGCAGCGAATTGCCATACGTCAGCTCCGTCCTTACGGCTGCAGCGATGACCTACGTCGCTGGAACTTTCAGCTCGGTCATGAACCTCATATACTATGTACTGCAGTATGCTATGGTTTCGGATCGAGACGGCTGATCGAGATTTTTTAAGGGATCGCGGATGGTTCAAAAAGTTCTTTCTCTCCGAGGGTTCTGCGTGTGGACCCTCGGAGTTTTTTGTTCGCTTGTTGGGCTTAGCCTGTTTGCCCAGGAGCCACATCATCCGATCAACGATCTATTGAACGTCTCTGAGACCGACTGGCCTTGGTGGCGAGGCCCCAAACGCGACGGAACCGCCTTTGAAAAGCAGAACCCACCGACTCAGTGGGATGCCAACACGAATGTGGTCTGGAAAACTCCGATTCCTGGTCGTGGCTACGGCTCGATGTGTCTGGTGGGGGATCGCGTGTATTTGGCCACCTCCGATGAAACCGCTGGGTCGCAGTCGCTGATGTGCCTGGATCGCACAACTGGCAAGGAAGTGTGGTCCACCGTGGTTCATGAGAACGGGGCTATGCGCAAAAATGAGAAGTCGACAGCGGCTTCTTGCACTCCGTCCTGCGATGGCCAACGTATTTTCGTCGGCTTTCCCAACGACGGTCGGTTGATGGCAAGCGCAGTGAGTCTGGATGGAAAACTTCTTTGGCAAACCAAGATAACCGACTACATCGAACACCAGGGATACGGAGCATCGCCGGCCCTTTACCAATCACTGGTCATCATCGCAGCCGATACGAAAGCTGGTGGCGCGATTGCCGGACTGGATCGATCCACAGGCAAGATCGTATGGCGACGCGAACGACCCAAATTGCCAAATTATCCGTCACCGGTGATTTTGCATTTGTTTGGCAAAGACCAACTTATCATGACCGGTTGCGATTTGGTCACAAGCCTTGATCCGCTCACGGGCCAGTTGTATTGGGAAGTACCCGGAGCAACGACCGAGTGCGTTACGTCGACCCTGACTGATGGCAAGCATGTTTACACCAGCGGAGGCTATCCGCGCAACCACATGTCGGCTGTGCTTGCCGACGGCTCAGGCACCATTGCTTGGGAGAACGACTCTCGCGTGTATGTTCCTTCGATGTTGATTCATCGAGGGACCCTTTACGGAGTGCTTGATGCGGGGATCGCGGCAGCGTGGGATGCCGCAAGCGGCAAAGAGCTATGGCGAAACCGTTTGGGTGGGACGTTTTCGGCATCGCCTGTCCTGGTTGGATCGAGTATTTATGCCTGGAATGAAGCAGGGGAATGCTATATCTACCGCGCTGAGCCTGGGGGGTTTGAGCTGATCGCAAAAAACCAACTCGGCGAAGAAAGTTTATCCACACCGGTCATCTGCTCGAGCAAGATTTACTATCGATGCACTCAAATCATCGATGGAAAACGCCAAGAGTTCTTGTATTGCCTGGGGAACTGAACGCACCATGGCACAGAGTTCCCAAAGGCGTTGTCCACAGTGCGACGCAGAGATTCCTTTTGAGGCCATCAACATTCAAGAGGGAATGGCATCTTGCAATGCCTGCGAGAATCTCTTTAGGATTTCGGAACTCAACTGGAGCCATCTTTCCAGAGAGGATGTTTTAGCGAAGACGCCTTGGGGCTGTTCGTTGGTCCCATGGGGCCAAAGCTTGATTCTCAATGCATCGACACGATCGATCCCAGCGGCCATTGGTTTAACTTTCTTTTGTTTGTTTTGGAATGGCATCGTATCGGTCTTTGCGTCCCATGCGATCGCCGGGCTCTGGGCCAACCTCATTGGTCCACTTCCAAATTGGCTTCCGATTGCCGGTGGCATTCAGCAAGGCAAGCCGGTGATGAATGGTGCACCGATGCCGCTAGGGACGACCTTGGGCCTGTGCCTTTTTTTGATTCCCTTTGTGACGATTGGGACGGGGCTCTTGATCGGAGCTATGCTAACGGTTTTTGGTCGGGTTCGAGTCGTGATCGACCAGATGGACTCGTACGTTTCGACAGGGATAGGTTTTTTGACTTGGAAACGCCGGTTTGATCCTATGACTATTCAGAGCGTTCGATACTTCAACACTCGTGGCGATGCTGAATCGGGCCCGAAGTCATCGATCCAGCTTGTCGGTGATCAGACGATCGATTTTGCGTCGATGGTTCCGACCCATCGTCGCCAGTGGTTAGCGGCTCATTTGCAAGAGATTTTTGGGACAGACCGATCCCTCAAGAACTCCGCTGGCAGACGTGGCTCGAAGGATCGCGACTATTCCTCGATCGGTTGGCTCGATGCCAGGAACCACCGAAGCTGACGTCGAATTCAAACCCCAAATACGATGCTTGAGAAGGCAGAAAGGGGGGCGGTAAAGAGCAATTCTCGCCAGTTGCCGTCGGTCAAAAACCGAATGGAAAAACATACCACCCAAACCATCAAGAGCGCATCGACCAACCGACGCGTTTGGAGGATTTGTCGGTCCACGATCGATTTGCTTGTTGGAACTAGAGGCTCTTGAACCAGCGGAATATTCGTTGCCGATTCGCCTTGGATCAAAATGGTCCCGAAGTTCCGAAGCCCCATCGTATCCAACGAGATGGTAGTATTTTTTAGACGGCTTGCTCTAAGGTACTTGCCACTTGCGAATCGAGGAATTCGAAGCACCATCACAAGCCCTAGGCAGGCTAAGCCACAGAAGGCGGCAACCGACAGGCAATGAGCGATTGACGCCGGTGAACTGAGGACTCCCAGTCGAGGCGAACCTGTCATCGCAAGTGTTCCGGACGCCCGTGCGGTGGTCTGCTGGATTTGCGATTCAATTTGCTCGATCCGTTTGACGCTGCGATCGTAATCGCTTGCGAGCCATTGCCATGTCTTGCGATGAATTGCTGGGTCTGGGGTTTTCTCCAACGGCTCTTGTTGGAGCTGGGCATTGAGTTTCCGGTGCACGACCACAGTGGCTTTGGTGGACGCTTCCGTAGAACCAAGGGCTTGATCCTGATCCGATGAGCCAACTTCCTGGATCGCATGCTTTTCGCGAGATCGGTCCAGTTCAAACAGCGCCATCTGATGCTTGATGGTCGCTAGCCTCCATCGCTGTGCCCTCAATTCCGATTGATCCTTATGGGTCGATTCCAATTCAACCGTAGGCAAAGTCAGACGCTCAAGCTCTGTTTGGATTTGCTCGGCAGAAACCCCTGAGCAAACCCCTAGTCTCAGGATAATGTGCTCAAGACCGGTGACCTGAGATTCTCCAGAGGGTCGCCTTGTGTCTCGCTGGTAATGCACCCAACGGATCGATTTGTTGGCCAAGTCCGATTGTTTCGATAGCATTTGCAGGCTTGCTAACCGCTGAGGCGAGACAACGGCGCTTGCGGTAAGTACCAGTTCGGCACGCTGGACTGGGAACAGGTTCAATCCCCACAGACCGACCATCAGCGCAAAGAGGCTAATCTGTTGCGCGAGGGATTGGCTCAATCTGGCTGAATGGCTTGCTGTGCCTATGAACTTCATCAATAACTGCATCGAAGCCTCGATAAAAAAAGCCGGTGTTGGATCACCGGCCCTGCTCGACCTTACCGACTACAACGATTTTTCGGCCTATGCTACCCTCGAGCATGAGGGATTCCCGAGTAGTTATCGAGTGCTAGCAATGCCATTGGAAGCCGGGATTTGGTTTAGAAGGCTCGCCATGGACCTGAACCGCCAAAGGCTGGGTTGGGCCATGTGGGTTGATTCCAGGTGGGACCGTAGGGGATTGGGTTTGGATATCCTTGATGCCCCAAGCCGAAGCTGCCCGGGTAGCCGTAGGTGCTGTGGGAGCCGTAGGCTTGAGGAATCGGGAAGCTGATCCTTGGGGCGCACCGGAACTCGCGCTCGATAACGCGTTCGAGGGCTTTGCAGAGATTTCGCATCCGAGTGTCCATGGAGTCTGAGAGCGATTTGAGGGTTCGGTCGGCGCATAGGCACGGATCGGTGTAGATGGCCAGACGCAATTGTCTCCAGGAGCCTTCGAGTTGCTCGTAGAGTGCTTCGACTTGGTTGCATGGAGCACCGCACTTGACCCGTTCGACCAGTGTGCAGGCAAGATGGTCCATGGCCATCGCGTGCCGAACCAGGTGGCTATGGGGTGCTGTGCGTTTGATTCGATTGGCGATATCTTCGGCGCGATGCTGAACCACGCAGGCTTCGCCGACGGCCGAGGCCCATGGGTTTCTAGCCCAGGCAGCATCGAGCATCGCCAAGGTTGAGAGAATAAAAGCAAAAGGTTTTACGATCCAGTTACGCATGATCGAACTCCCCCGATTTCCAAAAAGACCCGGTTATCAAAAAGGACGCTGTCAGGACCGCCATAGCATCGCGGAACCGGCTTACTTTAGATACAACTATCATGCCAAAGTTACTTTTCGTAAGAAAATCAACTTTTTTACTCAAGAAACGTATCCTTCATTCAATCCGCCTCGAGATGCGAGTGTCTCCAGTCTGAGCACACTGCGTTCGAATGGATTGCGCCCAGTAGATCCCAATTCGATTCCAGGAAGTCAGGAGAGTTCCATGAGTGTACGAGAGCATCGCGAGCAAGCCCAGCAGAGTTTGCGGGTTGCGGTTCTGACCGTCAGCGACACTCGCACGTTGGAGAACGACCTTGGGGGCAATTTGATTCAAAGCTTGCTGGAGCAAGCGGGCCATCAGGTCAGCGACCGGCGGATTGTCCAGGATGAGTGCCAAGCGATTCGATTGGTTGCTAAAGGGTTGCTCGAAGCACCTCAGGTGGATGCTTTGTTGGTCACCGGTGGGACGGGATTGGCAGCTAGGGATCAGACCACCGAGGCGATTGAGGCTCTTTACGATGCCATGATACCGGGGTACGGAGAGTTGTTTCGGATGCTTTCGTATCAGGAGATAGGGGCAGCGGCGATGTTAAGTCGGGCCAGTGGTGGTCGGCATGGCAAGCAAGTTGTCTTGACCATGCCCGGCTCGCCGGCTGGAGTACAATTGGCGATGGAGAAACTGATCGTTCCCGAGTTACCACATCTGGTGCATCATGCAGGTAAGTGATCCGAAGAGGGTTACCAAGTTCTTGTTGGCTTGGTTTTATTTGGTTTTGGGTTCAGGGGCGTTTGAGCCGATTGGAAGTGCTCAGGAGCCTGCACCTGGTGCGAGTTTGCCAAAAGGCTTTACCGCCAGGAGCAGTCGGCTTTCTCAGTCGCGTGTGAAGGTTCACTTCGATGTTTCCTATTGCCAACAGAACGATCCGTTGCAATTGGCGGATGTCTACATGCCTGCGGCAGGGGATATGGAGCATCAGGCCAAGTTTCCTGCGATCTTAGCGATCCACGGTGGTGCTTGGGTGGCTGGCGACAAGCGGTTTGATGCATTGCATTGTCGCAAGATGGCTGAGCAGGGTTATGTGGTTATGGCGATCAATTATCGGTTGGCGCCCAAGCACAAGCATCCTGCTCAGATTGAGGATTGCCGTGAGGCGTTGCGTTGGCTCAGAGATCACGCGCAGGAGTACCACATCGATCCAGAGAAGCTTGGAGTGTGGGGTTATTCGGCTGGTGGTCATTTAGCGGCCCTGTTGGCGACGGACCGCAAGACGGAGGATCCGTCGATACGGGTATGTGTGGCTGGGGGGGCACCGGTCGACTTAAGGATGATCCCTGAGGACTCAAGGGCCTTGGCAGGTTTCTTGGGAGGAACCCGCCGGGCGTTGCAGGATGTGTATTTGAAGGCTTCGCCGATCGAGCATGTCAGTTCGGACGATCCGCCGATGATGCTTTATCATGGGGATGCAGACGAGCTGGTCCCTATATCGTTTGCATCGAAGATGCACAAGAAGTTGCAGGAGACCGGGGTGACATGCGAGTATGTCGTGTTACCTGGACGCTCGCACATTATGGCATTCGTCGATACCAAGGGGATCAACCGATCGATTGAGTTTTTGGATCGCTATCTGAAGTGATTGAAGTCCCTTAGGCCGGAACGATGTCTCGCATTTTGGGTTCTAGGTAAGTTACCGTTGAAGACATGCTTGCAAGGTTTCCGTAGTCTTCTTCTGGAATCTGGACTCGGTGGCGTTTTCGCAATTCCATCACAATGTCCAAAAAGTCCATGCTATCGAGCTCGAGTTGCTCGCGAAACGACTTGCTGTCATCAAGGCCCGAGAGGTCTTCGTCGGGAGCAATGTCGCTCAAAATATCGAGGATCTCGCTGCGGATTTCTGCAGATGTCATGAATCAAATCACTCCCTTGCGGTTGCTGTGATGAAACGATGTTTGGTTAGGGATTAAAAACGACGAACAATCAGGACCGAGTTGATTCCCAACATCCCAAACGAGTTGTTCAGGATGTAGTCGACGCGTCGGAGGTGCTCAGGTTGGTTGATGACCAAGCCTTCCAGGGCACAGGCAGGATCCAAATTGTCCACATTTATCGTAGCATGGCAAACCCCGTCCTCAAAACTAGGTAAATTCCCTGCTAATTCCAAGGCTCCGGCGGCACCCATGGTGTGCCCAATGAAACTTTTGGTGTTGTTGAACCGGACCCCCTTTACCCCGGAAAAGACTTGGCGAAGCGCCTCGCACTCCTGATTATCCCCGCTGGTTGTTCCGGTCGCGTGGGTGCTGACAATCTGAATCTGCTGGGCAGATAGTCCACCTCGGCTAAGAGCCATATTGACGCACTGGGCTTGCCTCTGGGGGTTTGGGAGCACGAAGTCCGTCGCATCGGTGTTGATCGCATAGGAGACAATTTCGGCGATGATTTTTGCCGAACGTTTCTTGGCATCCGAAAGCCGTTCTAAAACGTACAAGCATCCTCCTTCGGCGACCACAATCCCGGTGCGATCTTTGTCGAAGGGCCGCGAGGCCTTGGTCGGATCGCTGTGGCTTGCAAGGGCTCCTTGGGATTTAAACGATGCGAAGATTCCGAAGGTGTGGATGCTCTCGGAGACCCCTCCTGCGATTGCCAAATCGCATTCGCCTAGCCGCAACATTTGAACTCCTTGGATGATCCCGGCGTTGCCTGCGGCGCAAGCCGCACCGATGGTGTAGTGGGGGCCAGTGATCCCTAGATTCAGAGCGATTTCACCAGCGGGGTTGTTGGCAACGGTGCGGGGATTGTGATGATGGGACCAAACCGAAGTATCGTAATTGAACTGCGAGATCGAGTAGATCTCGTTCTCGGTTTCGACGTTCCCGTGTTCGGTGATCCCGACATAGATCCCAACTCGTGACTTATCGACATTGGCCCAATCGATCCCGCTTCGCGCAATGGCTTCGCCTGCTGACCATATAGCTACAGTCCCTGCCCGGGTACCACGCCTTGCATCGCGGCGGTTTTGGTATTTGGTCCCTTCAAACTCGCATACCCCGGCATGGGTGTCTCCTACATAACGGATGTTGTAATCGCGAACTCCGCTCCGTCCGGCTAACAAGGCTTCGCGGTAGCTTTCCAGATTCGTACCGTTGGGGCTAGCAAGTCCCACGGAGGTCATGACAATCCGTTGATCGTCCGGAAGAGTCGAAGTGCGATCGGGGTAGGTCGACATAAAGATCCTTCAAAGGGTGAATCGGGCCGATCAGACCCAGCAAGCCTGTGGAAACCGCAATTTTCTAACCAACCCAACCTAAAAGATCCAGTGTTGCAGGAAATAAACCGCGATTCCTGCGAAATATCCGGCGAAAGCCAGCGGTGATATCTTTCGGAAATACCAGAAGAAATCGATTTTCTCCAAGCCCATGGCTGCCACCCCGGCCGCAGAGCCAATGATCAAACAACTACCTCCGGTCCCTCCGCAATATGCCAAGAGCATCCAAAACGGATCGTTCAAGGGGTTGGTCGCCGAGTACATCTCGATACCGGCGGCCACCAAGGGTACGTTGTCGACAACCGCCGATACCAACCCGATGATCACCGCGATGAGCGACTGATTCTTGAGGGTTGTTTGCAAGTATCCGGCAAGTTCAGTCAGTACGTTCATCGACCCTAGCGCACCGACGGCCAGCAAGATCCCTAGGAAGAACAGCACGCTCGACATGTCGATCCGCCGCAGGGCGGCCAAGACTCCGGTGCTGCTCTTGGTCTTCTCATCCATCGTGTGAGAAACCAATTCCGATGCCAACCACAACGAACCCAGCGCCAGCATCATCCCCATAAAAGGTGGTAGGTGCGTGTAGGTTTTGAAAATAGGAACGCTGAGCAGCCCGGCCACCCCAAGGAACAAAAACAAGGCTTTGTGCCAAGTCTCGATCGATCGCTCCTCTTGATCCTCTTGGGTCTGCTTCGGAGATTCCAATTCCCCTTTGAGCCGGGTCGATAGGATCCCCAAGGGGACCAGCAAACATGCAACGCTGGGCAAGAACAAATCGCGCATGACCTCCCACTCCCCAATCTTGTGCTTCATCCAAATCATCGTCGTGGTCACGTCGCCGATGACGGTCCAAGCCCCCCCGGCGTTGGCCGCGATCACAACAATGCCGACATACAGCAACCTCAGTTGGGGGTCTGCAACCAGCTTGCGAAGGACCGAGATCATCACGATCGTGGTGGTCAAATTGTCCAGCACCGCGGAGAGAAAGAATGTGCAGATGCCGATCACCCACAGCAAGGTCACTTTACTCTTAGACCGGACGTACTTGGTGATCAACGAAAAGCCTTCATGAGCATCGACCAGTTCGACAATCGTCATCGCTCCGATGAGAAAAAACAAGATGCCGGCAGTCTCGGAAAATAAGTGGCTTAGTTGCCCATCCACCAGAAAATGCAACTTCGGATCGACGCCACCTTGGCTGTGAGACTCACCGTGCATCGCATTCCAATGCTCGAAAGCTTGAGTCGGAACAAGGGTGCCATAGTTCAGAGCATAGAGGGTCCAGCAGAGCACTCCAATCAGGATCGCAGAGGCTGCTTTGTTGATGTGGATTTGGTGCTCCAGAGCGATCGCAAGATAGCCTAGAACAAAAAGGAGGATGATGATCGTCAGCATGGAGGAGATTGGACCGTTGGAAGAAGAGCTACGAAGGGTTTTGCGTGAGTCAAAGAAAAGTGTTCTTAGGTAATTTGGTCGCGTTGCTCGGTGCGAACGATCTGAACCCAGTCGTACCAGCCCAGCAAACAGACCTCCGGAATATCGGCCCAGTGGCTATGTTCTTCCCACAAGGATTCACCGCAGTCGGGGCAGCATGGAGTCGCAGAGACTTTACCTTGCGTGAATTTGTGCTTAAGACTCGGATCGGTCCAGACCGTCTCGCATTCATCGCACAGGATGCAACCGGTCAATCGCCCTCGGCGAGGGTCTTGGCACACACGAACTCGGCAAAGTCCGTCGCCGCAAACCGGGCAATGCTTGACGTAGATCAAAAAAGGTTTGGACATCGATGGATCACTGGATGGGGAATGCGGTGATGAGATTACGATCTCGCACGACAAGTCTCATTTTTTTGAGCTTAGGGTTCTTTTTGCGCGCTCCCTCGGTTCCACCTAGATACCCGATCGCTTGATCGAACGGAGCTTCATAAATCGTCATACTATCTTCGACTCGGCTTTTGGTACCTTTGTTGTGTCCGCGAGCGCGTTTATAAGCATCATCGATCGCGACGAGAAACGAGGCCATGTCCCCGTCGAACACGCCGTGAGATCCGGGCCGATCGGGTTGATCTTCCAAATGGCGTGCGATGTGGGCCAAGCGATGCCCCTCTTCGCTTCCGGGGGCATAGATCAAACCTGCTGGCGATTCGTAGCGATCTTTTCCAACGGGTTTGAGAATTCGATACTTGGTTTCGTCATCGGCTGGTTTCGATCCGCTTGGAGCCCTCGGGCTGGTACCACTGCGAGGTGGACTGCTTGGGGTTGCAGGCGGGTCGGTCGAAGGTGCGGCTTTTGGCTGCGAAGTCTGTTTGGTCGCTGTTGCCGGAGGTTCATTGCCCGCCATCGCCGCCAAACTGGGCAAATTCCAACCGAACCACTGATTGAGTCTGGGTTGGAGGAAGAAGTACACAACGACGGCGATCAGAAGACCGATGAGCCACTTGGCCGGCAGAACTCGCAGGACATTGGCGATCGCTTCGTTGTCGTTGTTAGAGCGTCGGGCCATGGTCGATCAAGTGGCTCTTTGGGGTTGCAGACCGGGGATTGGCAAGCTGGAATGATAAACCAAGTTCGTATCCTTCGGAATGGAGTTTTTTTAGTAGCTTTTTGCTAGGTAGTAAAACAGTTGGAGCGTGCCAAGCTGGACCAGTTGTCGGCTATCCTAGCCGATATTGAAGCATTTCGAAGTCGTTGGCAGAATGTGTCGAGCCAAAGTGCCAGGGGATTTTATCGCGCGAATTGTTTTGCGCCCAAGGTTTCCTATGGTCGTCATCGGGGTCCGGCACCCCGGAGTTCCTACCCGGCTGCAGTTCTGATGGCTTTCTTGCCCACCGGGGAGTTGACCTGTGGCAAGCCACAGTGGTCGATCCCCTTGACCTTAAGGCCCTCGAACATGTCCGATCATGCCGGCCAAGTCTCCTTTCCCGGGGGCAGATGCCAGAGGGGAGAAACGGCACAACAAGCCGCATGCCGAGAATACTCAGAGGAATTGGGATGCCCAAGCGATTCGATGGAGCTTATCGGATCGATGCCCTCGCTGTATGTCTACGCGAGTCGCCATCAGGTCGTACCTGTTTTGAGCGTTGGGGGTGAGTTTCCTGAGATCAAACCCAACGTTCACGAGGTCGAAAAGGTCTTATGGTTGCCCCTTGAGCAACTCATGCAACTGAAGCCTCAGGCGCGGACGGTCCAAAGGAACGCCATCGAATTGCAAGCCTCGGGCTTTTGGCTTGAGGGGCACTGGGTTTGGGGAGCCACCGCGATGATGCTTGGCGAGTTGAAAATTCGCCTCGAGCGATTGGCCTGAGAAAAAAACGGCCGTCCAATCAAACGGCATCCAAGGAGACGATGCCGCCAAGAACTACCCCGCTAGGACTCGAACCTAGAATAAAGGAACCAAAATCCCTTGTGTTGCCAATTACACCACGGGGCAAGGCAAATTGAGTCGCAAGAGTGTAGCGACGATCTAGTTTTGTGGCAACTGGAAACCAGACCAAATCAGCGTATCCGTTGCACATCCGGGGTCATCGCGACCATCAACTGCTGCCGCTTGCGGATCACGTAATACTTCGAAGCCGATCCCTGTTTGAAATTGGGGCTGGCCAAGATCCATTGGAGGTTTTCCATGTTCACGGTTTGCCATTCCATGATTCCTACGATGATATCGCCGACCATGAGACGATTTCGAGCCGCAGGGCTTCCGGGTCGCACTTCGGTGATCTTGAGCCCTCCGCGATAATCTTCATTAATACTAGCAACTTCCGAGACGGCTACCGGAACGACGCGAATCCCGATTTGTTCCCAGGCCAATTTGGCCACGGTGGCCTCCGGAACGTTCGAACCAATGGATTTGAGTTGGAGAGACTGATTGATGCGACTCTCACCCCTTGCGATCGAGATTTCTGCAAGTTCCCCTGGGCGGCTTTCCAGCAAAGCCAGTTCGACATCGAGCCGGGTTTGAACCGGCATGCCATTTACTTTTTCAACGACATCACAGGCATGAAGGGCCTGCGAATTGGACTCTTGGGGTCTGTCGCTTCGAAGCATCAATTTTCCTTGTCCGCTTTCGAACGATCGGGTCAATTCCAGACCGTGATCGACTGGTTCACGACGAACCGAAGCGACAAGATTGGCCATCACCTCTAGTGCCGAGTCGATCGGAATCGCAAATCCGATCCCTTGGGCACCCACCCTCACGGCGACATTGATCCCGATGACATCTCCATCGAGATTCAGCAGAGGTCCACCGGAGTTGCCCGGATTGATGTCTGCATTGGTTTGGATAAGGTCTTTGTATTCCTGGGTTCCGTTGACGGGAATATCCCTGTGCAAGGCGCTGATGATTCCTTGCGTGACGGTATTTTGATAACCAAAGGGATTCCCGATGGCCACGACGGTCTCACCTCGCATAAGATCTGAGGATGTGCCGAACTGGATGGTGGGAAGTTCTTTGACTGCGGGGATTTTGATCAGAGCCAAGTCGGTCTCTGGATCATAATTGAGCAACTTGGCAATCGCAGTCGATCCATCCGAGAGGGTCACTTCGATGCGACCAACATCTTCGACCACGTGCAGGTTGGTGATGATGTAACCACGGCGGTCGATGATCACACCGGTCCCCATCCCGTTGACTTCCTGCTTGGATCCGGTCCCGCTTGCAGATGCAGTGGCGACGACTTTGTTCCCCTGGATACTCACGACCGCTGCTTCTGCGCGTTGGATGGCGCGCACGATCGGGCTTACCCGGGCACTTGGATCCGTGGCCTGGGCCGAAACTGTCCCGAAACAGAGGGTCAAACCTAAGGCTACCGACGCGTAGCGCAGCAGCGATGGATTTGTGGTATCAAAACGAAATTTCATTCTGGGCCCGGGTTTCTGCTCGGGAATGTTATCTGAGCAGCAACCATGACCGCTCAGGATATCAATGCAAGTTCGGCGCCTGGCTGTGCGGGAATCGCGGGTCCCACCGCCAGTTTCGACGACGCCGTTAGCATCGGATCTTCCGCTTCTTCGGCATGACGCAGATCCATTTGGAGTTAACAATCATCCCACATGGATGAGTTTACCTAGATTACCGGGACGACCTAAACTGAGGGAGGCACCGGAGGGGCCGTCGACGCAAGATCGCCACTTAGAACTTGCTGGTTGCCATTAACCTGGTGGCCAAGCCAACGCGCGTCGACCCAGAATATGGTAATGCAGATGGGGCACCGATTGCCCTCCGTCGCTGCCGACGTTGGTGACGACTCGATAGCCCGAGTCGGCAAGCCCGCTGGACTGGGCAACTTGGGCTACGACCCACTGAAGATGCCCCAGGAGCTCTTTGTCCTGAGCCGTCGCTTGGGCAAGCGATTGCAAAGGCGTTTTGGGAATCACCAGAATATGCACGGGGGCTTGAGGATGAATGTCCTCGAAGGCCAAGGCCCATTGGTCCTCGTAAACGATCTTCGCCGGGATCTCCTTGCGAATGATCTTCGAGAAAACGGTCTCTGACATGGCTTATCTGGCTCTTCGTTGGTGTTTTGACTGATCCGAAAGATCGTGCTGACCCGAATATTTTAACAAGCCTTATTCGGACAAGGGAGTGGTATGCTAGCAATTCATAACAGGTTTGGTTGGATAAGCCGCTGGGTGCAGTGTGCTGGTAGTTTAGCGAGTCTCTGGTTGGTGCTGTGCACTGTAGGATGTTCTATTTGCCCATCCCCTTACGACTATGATTACGGGACTTATGGTACCAAGACCCCGAGGACCAATATGCGTCATGGTCGGGTTGGCTCGATCTTGAGCCAGGATGTGGCGATCGATGCAGTGGCAATCGATCAGGGGTATACCCAAGAGCTTCCCGGGGAACTTTACAGCGATGAAATGGTTGTGGAACCTGGGCCAATTCGCTCCGGTGAGATCATCATCCAGTAAGCGATCTTGACGCGACAGTGTGAATTTGGGTAACCAGGGGATTTCTGGATCGTTCCGAATCTCCCTTGGTTTATCGCGAGGCTGTGCGTCTGATGGTATGGAAACCTAGTGCTCGGACTTGCCGCTCTGGAGAAACCCAAGTTACCCGGCGTTGGGTTCTTATGGCCGGACTGTCGATGTCTTTGGTCTCAGGCTGCAAGCTTTTCACGGGCAAGAAGCCAGATGAACTTGAGCTTGCCAATGCAAAGCTGAAAGAAACGCTCGCCGACCCGGACCGTTTTCGTCTGATCCATGAGGTGGCACGGGCTTCGGGAACCACTCCTCGTCGATATCAGTCTTTGGGTTTGATCACGAATTTGCCTGGGACGGGCGGGGTTGTCAAACCCAGTCCTCAGCGGGACATGATGCTCGAGGAGATCCGCCGTAACGACATCTTGGATGCGGAGCGGTTGCTGGACTCCCCGATGACCGCCACTGCAAAGCTCAGTGTGGTGGCCAATCCATGCGACGAGAAAGGGGATCTTGCTGACGTGCTGGTCGAGTGTTCGGCCGAGTGCGATGCGACGGATCTTCGCGAAGGCCATTTGATGGAGTCGCATCTATTTGAGTACTTCAGCGTTCAGGACAGCCAATTAAAAAAGAGCCATGAGAGGGCTACGGCCAAAGGGGACCTGCTGGTCTATCCAGCTTCGTATTCCAAAAGCGAGCGGATCAATCCACTCAAAGGAGTGATCCTCAGCGGTGGCAGGATCAAGGACCAGTCGCGGATGGCGATCCTGGTCTCGCCCGATTATCGGCACGTCCACTGGATCAAAGCGATGGCGACGTCGATCAATCGCCGGTTTTATTATCAGGATTCGGGCAAGCAGGTGACGGTGGCTAAGGGCAAGAACGATCGGGAGATCCATATCGCTTCGTTGCCCAAATACCGTTTTGACCCAACGCATTACTTGGGAACGATCTTGCTTCTTGGTTTCGCGGAAAACCAACAGCAAGTAGACGAGCGTTTGGGCAACTGCCGTCAAATGCTCACAGATCCACAGCTTGCTCGCCGAGCCGCTTGGGAGCTCGAAGCCATCGGATCTGTGGAAGCGACCCAGGTGTTGAAGTTAGCGTTGGCCAATCAGGACGATCATATTCGGTTTTATGCCGCTCATTCGCTTGCTTACATGGATCAGCCAGAAAGCGTTGCCATTCTTGAGAGTCTAGCAAGGATCTCACCGAGGTATCGCGCGCACTGCTTGATCGGTCTTTGCATCAACGAGCATCCTTCGGCGCGCCAAGCTCTCGAATCATTGCTTCAGGACCCTGATGCGGAAGTTCGCTTTGGGGCTTATTGGTACCTGCATCATCGGGACTCGCGCAATCCGATGATCGCCGGTGAACCGATCGGTGAATCGTTTCGACTGGTCCGGATTACCAGCGATACCCCACAAGTTTGCGTTTCGATGGAAAGACGACCGGAAGTGGTTCTTTTTGGAGCCAACCCCAAGCTTCAGTTGACCAAACAGCTCGAGCCGACCCCTTCGTTGCGGATCACTCCGATGCCAAGTGGGTTGATTCGGGTCGCTAAGAGAACGCTTAGCGGTGAAATTCTCCAAACGATCATCACCCCGGACTTTGAGTCGTTGGTCAAGTCGATGTTGGCCGTTGAGGGCAACTACGGGGATATCGTTCATTCGCTAGAAGCGATCCAGCAATGCGGTGGATGTTCAGCTCCGATTGCATTGCATCCATTGCCTCGAAGCGGGCGGCTCTATGGCCAGAAGACCGAAATCGATGTCGAGCCGACCAGCGATGAGCCCAGCACCGGTGAGCTTGAGTCTCAAGAGTCGATCTCATCGGATGGATCCGATAGCGGAAATTATGGCATAGAGAATTCTGTTGCCAGAGAGTCTCAAGGCCAAGAGGAAGATGCAACGATCGGTGCGATCAAATCTTATAGCACCACCAAGACACCTTGGTATCGCCGCATGCCGTTTACAAGCACCTCTGACTGAGAGGACGCATGTTAAGAGCGCTGGAACTCTCAGGCTTCAAGAGCTTCGCGGATCGCACGCGATTTGAATTCCCCGATGGGATCACCGTGGTTGTAGGGCCCAACGGTTCGGGGAAGTCGAATGTTGTCGACGCGATCAAGTGGGTTTTGGGTGCCCAGAGCGCCAAAGCGCTTCGGGGATCGGACATGACCGATGTGATCTTCAAAGGGTCAGCCCAAGGGGGACGCAAGCCTGCCAACAGCGCCGAGGTGACCTTGGTTCTGGATAACCGCAAGCGGATCTTGCCTACGGACCTAGACGAAGTGCATGTGAGTCGACGAGTTTATCGGAGCGGGGAAGGGGAGTATGCCATCAACGGTCGAGCTTGTAGGCTCAAGGATGTTCGAGAGCTGTTCCGAGGCACCGGCGTGGGTTTCGACGCATACAGTTTGATCGAGCAGGGCAAGGTTGATCGGTTGTTGCAGTCGTCGGCCAAGGATCGTCGGGCGATTTTCGAAGAAGCGGCCGGGATTTCGAGGTTCAAGGCTCGCAAAGCCGAAGCTGAAAAACGCATGGCCAGAGTCGACCAGAACATGGTCCGCTTGAGAGATATCGTCGAGGAAGTCGCAGGTCGATTGCAATCGCTCAAAAACCAAGCCACTCGCGCCCAGCGTTATCGCGAACTCAACGCCAAGATGCTCCTGAAACGCACTCGCCTTGGACTCCTGGAGCGTCATGAATTAAGCCAACAGCTCGAGAAAGCCGATCATCAAGTCCATCAAGCCATCGAGCAAAAAAACCAGTTCGAAAATCAGCTCACCGGTGTCGAAACAGAACTCAAAAACGCTGCGGACGCCTTGAGCGCGAGCCTTGCGGCGCTGGAAGCTTGCCAAGAAAGTGCCCTCGCACTTCAGACCCTCAGTGCTCAGAAAACCGGCGAGCTTGCCCTTGCAAGACAAAGACTCTCGGAGTGGTTGACCGAGCAGGCCAATCTTCAGGATCGAGTCGATTCGCTTGAGCGTCGTGTTTCTGTCAGTCGAGAAGAGATCGCTCTTCGGCAAAACGAGCTCGAAGAACTCAATTCAAAACGGCTTGCGATGGACGCGACTTTGAGCGAGCTTGACCGTCAAACCAAGACCGCCGAGGACCGTCTCAACGAGTATCGCTTGGCGATCGAAACCCTGAGGATCGACCAACAGAATCTTCGTGAACAGACGTCCAAATGCCGTTACGACTCTTCGCTATACGAAGCTCAGATTGACCAAGTTTTGGAGAAGATTCAGCGTCGAACTCAGGAATCCCTGTGGATCGAGCAGCAGATCGAAAACTTAAAAGTCGAATCGCTGCGACTTGTTGAGGAAAAACAGAAAGCGACTCAGGAGAATCTTGCGGCGATTTCCAATCGGCAGATGGCACAGGTGCAACTGCACAGTATCACTTTGCTCCAAGACCAGCAGCTTCAAGAACTCCTCGATTTGCAGTCTCAAATCCAAGGTTTGCGGGAACGCCGAAAGGTGCTTGAGGAACTTGAGGATCAGTTTGCAAAGGTGGGGAAAGGTGGTCAACAGCTGATTCGAGCGACAGAAGACTTAGTCCATCGAAAAATCACCGAGCACGCTTATTCGCTGGCAACGAACTCCTACGAGCGAGCGGCTAAGTCGATACGAGGGATTGTCGCCGACCTGATCTCGACGGAACTTCACTTGGCACCGCTTGTGGATGTCGCACTTGGCTCTCACGCAGATGCCTTGGTCCTTGACGATGGTCAGATCATCGATTGGATTCAAGTCGGAAAACTGCAGCCCGAAGGTCGAGTGACGCTGCTTAGGCTCGATCGACTTCCGGCGCGCAGGACCGGAGAAAAAATTCAGCTCGATGGATTGCGAGGGGTTTTGGGCAGAGCGGACCGACTCGTCAAGTACGACTTGGCTCACGAGCCATTGATTCGGTCCTTACTGGGAACAACCTGGTTTGTCGAATCGTTGACTGTCGCGCTGGAACTGAGCCACCTGCGCGGGGCGGGATTGAGATTCGTAACTGCCGAATGCCAGTTGATCGACAGCGACGGCAGCATCACCATCGGGTCGCTACAATCCGGTTTGGGACTTGTATCTAGGCGAAGTGAGATGCAAGCAGCCGATGAGCAGATCGATCATTTGCAAACGCTGCTTGTACAGGCCAAATCGACCCTTGAGCAAACCCAACGCGAGCAACTTTCGGCAACCGAAAAAGTACGAAACCATCAGCAAGACGTCTTTGATACAGAGCGTTTGATCGAATCGCTCCAGGACCGAATCAGCCATCTGGATCGCCGACGTGAAGAACTCATCGCCGAACACTCGACAAAACAGCATGAAATATCCGAGCAATTGCAAAACCAATCAGGCCTCCAAGGGCTTCTGCATGAGAGCCTAGCCAAACTCAGTCAGCTAGGCGATCAAAGCCTGAAATTGGCAGAGGCTCTCGAACAAACCGAGCGGGAGCAAGAGGAATTCGAAACGCAAAATCGCGAGCTGCAAATCCAACTCGTCGACCAGCGGGTCGCAGCCGCTCGAATCGAACAACGGATCGACGGACTGACCCTGACCCTCGAACAACTCCTCAACGATTCCCAAGAACGACATCATCATGTTCAGACCGCAAAAGATAGCCTTGAGAGTCTAGCCAGCCGCATCGCCCAAACCCAAAACTCGATCGAGGTTCTAAGAACGGAACTCTCCGAGCAAGAACAGAAACTCATCGATTTGCAGCACCAGCGGACTGCCGCGAACGAGACCTATGAGTCCCAAAAATTCCAGCTGCAAAACATCCAACACAATCGCGACACCATCCAACGTCAAATCGACAAATGGACCGATCGATCAGCGACCTATGAGCAAGAGCAGAATCGTATCGGTCAAGAGATACAGTCCTTCGTCGCTCGCTATCAAAACGACTACCAAATCGATTTAGACTCCATAGAGCTGAATCCTTTGGATGACCAAGATACAACCTTGGATCGATACAGCTTGGAATCCCAGATCAATAACCTCAGGCAAGAAATCCAGATGGCAGGCAGTGTCAACCTCGAAGCCCTCGAGGAACTAGAGCAATTGCAATCCCGTTACGATACTTTATCAGGCCATGAAAAAGATCTGCTGGAGACCAAAGCTACGCTGACCAAGACCATGCAGAAGATCGACGCGGATTCTCAGTTCCTCTTTGTCGAAACTCTCGAGAAAATCCGTTCGAACTTTCAAACCCTCTACCGCAAATCCTTCGGCGGTGGATACGCCGATATCGTCCTGGAAAACCCCGAAGATCCTGAAAGCGGTATCGAAATCCTCGCGACCCCCCCAGGCAAAACAACCTTCAACAACAACCTGCTCAGCGGAGGTGAGAAAGCCCTCACCGCCGTCTCCTTGATCATGGCATTCTTTCAGCATCGCCCAAGCCCCTTTTGTGTGCTAGATGAAGTCGATGCTCCATTCGATGAAGCCAATATCGGACGCTTCGTAAGCGTGCTCAATGAGTTTCTTGAGAGCACCAAGTTCATCATCGTTTCGCACAGCAAAAAGACCATGACCGCAGCAGACATGATCTACGGCATCACCATGCAGGAAAGCGGTGTGTCTCGACAAGTGTCGGTGAAATTCGAAGAAGTCGACGACCACGGACAAATCATCCGACGCGACAGCAAAGCCGCTTGAGAATCCATTACGGCTTTGGAAATTCTTCGTTTTTTGACTGAAGAACTGATACACCCAGCCAATCATGCCGAAGAATTCGATGGTGACGAATTTCTTCGCAATTCAATGACATCAAAACCATGCAAATCCAATCCACTCGATTCGGCCAGCTACAAATCAGCCATTCAGACCTGATTTTCATGCCACATGGTTTGATCGGATTTGAAGATTATAGGCATTGGGTTTTGCTAGCATCCCGCGAAACTCAGGAACTCGCATGGTTGCAGAGCGTGGCCCTACCCAACGTAGCACTGCCTATGATCAGCCCAAGGCGATTTGTGCCAAACTACCGCCTTCAAGTCCAACGCAGGGACCTGGACGTCCTCCAAATGCATGCGAAAGATCAAGTGTATGTCCTATCGGTCATTAGCAAGAACAGCAATCACTGGACCACGAACCTTAAAAGTCCAGTAATCCTCAATTCGACACGCCGTTTGGCCGTTCAGGTTGTGGTCATCGATGACCAGCCATTGACCCAACCGATCATCCTTACCGATGCGATCGAACTTCAACGAGTCGCCTAAGCGTGCACAGTTAGGGGATAGAAAAACTCAGCCGGCTGGCTGTGATGTTCCCGCTAAAGCAGGCTTGGACATCGAAACTCTCGGTGCGCGGGCGCTGCTGGTAGTTGCTTAAGTATTTGATCGTTTGAGTCTGGTTATTTGCATCTTGAATGCCGGTATCATCGACCAGGCCAAACTCATAAGTGAGCATCTGAGGCTCAGGTTGTGCATGCACGATCGGCAACTGGACTTGGTCATGATCGACCACTGGCAGATTTACGTTCCAAAATTGACTCTTGTGAAGCTCGATCGATTGCAAGTTTTTCCAGGCTTCAATGGCGCGCTGAGCCGATAGATCCCAGTCCCTGGGTTTGTCTCTGCGCAGGTATTGCGAGATGGCCATCGATCGAAAGCCCAACAAAGCCGCCTCTCTTGCACCTGCGACGGTTCCGCTGTAGTGGATGTCCACTCCCAAATTGCCACCTTCATTGACTCCTGAGAGGATCCATTTTGGGCGGATCCTTAAGTACTTCAAGGCGACTCGCACGCAGTCAGCAGGCGTCCCGGTTACGCGCCAACTGTGGGTGCTAAGTTGTTGCAGTTCGATCGCTTCGGCAGTTGTTACCGCATGGGAGCAGCAACTGCGAACCGTATGGGGAGCGACCAGTGCCACCGTGCCGACTTTCGCCAGACCCTTATAAAGGGCTTGCAATCCATCTGCATCGATCCCATCGTCATTGGTCAGTAAGAAATCGACCTGTATTCCACTTAACACGTAAGCCTCAAAAGAGTTTGATGCGAGGACTCCAATAGTTCGTCGTAGTCATAATCCTCGACATCCTCGCCGATGAGCTCGACTTCGTAGTACCCTCGATAGCCGTTGCTCTCAAGGGATTGGATGATCGGGGCGATGGGAACACGACCGTGTCCCAGGAGACATCGATTCTGAAGTCCGCATGGGATGGCTTTCGAGTCTCCGCACTGAACAAGACGAATATGTGGGGTGATTGCGGGCAACCAATCAAAGACCCTAGCATCCTGTGCCATGTGATAGCAGTCGAAGACAATGCCCAAGTTGGATTGATCAATCTCAGTGAGAATATCGAGCGTCTCGGGGATGCTGGTAAGAAAGGAGAAATCCTGCGCGCACCCGGAGTGCATCGGCTCCAAAGCCAACTGTACGCCTAGGACCGATGCCGCTTGGGCCACTTCTTTCAACGCAGAAACCAGCAATCGACGGACGTGACTTCGTGTGTGTCCGGCTCGCGCTCCGGCGAGAATCACCAAGCAGTCGGCTTGTAGCTCGGAGGCCACGTGAACTGCGTCCAAAGCGTCGTAAAGGGATTCGGCATGCGAGCGTCCATCAAAACCTGTAAAGCCGCCAGCCCAGTGCAGGGACGAAACACTCATCCCCAACTCTTCGAGCAACTGCTGGCCTTTGGACTCACCAAAATCCGAAAGTTTGGCCCGCCAAACACCGATGGCTCGGTAACCATGATCGCGGTAACGAATCGCGTCGTCTTCAAAACTCCAACGCATGGTGGAGATTTCCAGCACCGAAAGCCTCTCTTTCCAGGGCCTCTCCATCGAAAATCCCCCCTTTAAGCTCCAGTGCCTGACCGACCAGTCCTCGAAAGCGCAACAGTATGCCGACTCGATGCCTGTGAGTAAAGGTAGGGGACCAAAGATCCAGCCACAGCCACGTATTGGACCAACATGCGCCGGTTGCATAAAAACCGAGCAACGTGCCAAAGCAATCGACTTATGCTTGAAAAAAAATTTGGCAGCATGCATGGGCCCTCTCGGTCAAAACCAATTTTTTTGCGCGGTGAAAGACATTTTTTTCGCGATCCATGCTCGATATTCCCCAAGAGCAAGCGATCAAGACCTCCATTTTCTTCCCCGCAAAATCTCGATTGGCACAGCACGTGCATTCTCAGACCTGCATAAGCAATCTTCTAATTGAAGTGTAGGTTGCATTGAAGTTGTTTTTTCAACGCAGAGGGTCCCGAGACAAAACGTTCAGGATGGATCACTTGTAAAACACTACAGAAAAACGGTCACTGAGAAACCGCGGTGGACTGGGATTGGCTGGAAGAGGGAGAGGACTTTCAGCTGGTTTCACCCACCGCGGTCTCTTTTTCCCACAACTCCATCTTCTATTGGTTGGTATTTTCGCTACGATCGACGCTTCTGTGTCGGTTCGTTCAAAAATCCCAACGAGGTGGGACTTGGCCTCCAATGAGAAAGCAATCCTAGCAGGTCCCAAGGCGTCGGAGATTCCTTGGAGCATCCTTGGATGTTGCCTGGTTTACTATCTAGCCCAACCACCAGCCAAGCTTCCCCTTTTCGCATGGCTTTCTTGCGCTCTATTTGCATGGGCAATTCGCACCAAACCGAATGGGTCTGGTCGAGATTGGTGGATCGCCTGGGGAGCCTCGGGTGCGATGTGGCTGTTGCTCCTGCATGGAATTCGCCTTGCCTTTTGGCCACTGACGGCCGGATGGATCGCTTTATCGTTGTACTTGGCGGTTTACTTTCCAGCGTCCTTGTGGATTTCCAAGCGGCTTTACTGGGATTTCAAATTTCCATTGGCATTGGCATGCGCTGTGGGTTGGACGACTTGCGAACTCCTGCGGGCCTACGTCATCACCGGGTTTGCGTGTTGCTCGCTTGCCCACTCTCAGACCCCTTGGCCGATTGTGCTGCAAATCGCTAGCCACTTCGGGCACTATGGCGTTGGATTCATGATGATGCTCACTTCGGCTTGGCTTGTCGATTTTCTGCAAACTCGAAAAGATGAGCAATCAGAGCCAATCCATTGGCCCAAGAGTTCTCTAAACTCGATCGTTCGCACCTCGATTTTCGCATGGATGATCCTAAGCTATGCGACTTGGACCGCCCGCCAAAATCACCTTCGACAAATGGAACCGATCAAACCGCTTGGACGCTTCGTCTTGATCCAAGACCACATGCCAACGATGTTCGACGCGACGCAGGAACTCATCGAGCAAGGTTGGGCGGACTATTTGCAAACCACGCAAAGAGCTATCGAATCGATCCGTGAGAAAAACCCAGATTCAGGCAAACCCAATAACGACCACGTGGATCTGATCGTTTGGCCTGAGAGTGTCTACGCAGAGCTTTCACCCATGATGTTTTGGGACCGCGGGGATAGAATCCCAGCGGAACTGCCAGTGGATCGACAGGGACTTGAGGATGGTTTCGAGAGACTCGATCGCAACCATGCCTTCAAGAAACGACGCTTGCAAACGGCACTTGGGGGAACCCTCCCTGAAATGCTCGTCGGTACCGACGTGATCGACATACGCGATGGAAAGATGAATCGCTACAACAGTGCACTATGGATCGGACGGACGACCACGGACTATTACGCGAAAAATCATCTGGTGATGTTCGGTGAATATATTCCGATCCTCTCTTGGTTTCCTTCCATCATGCAACAGATCGGACTTGGGACTCTGAGCCCCGGCACCCATCCAAAAGCGTGGGAATTGCCTTCCGGGAGGCGTCTGATGGCCAACGTTTGTTTCGAGGATACCGTTCCTCACTTGATGCGACGTCAAGTCAACGAGTTGACTCGACAAGGTATGGCTCCCGATGTGATGATCAATATCTCCAACGATGGTTGGTTTCGCGGTTCGAGCATTTTGGATCACCATCTCAATAGTGCGATTCTCATCGCCGTTGAAAACCGAATTCCCGTATTGATCGCCGCCAACACAGGAATCACCGCTTGGATCGATGGCGATGGCCAAGTCGTCGAGCGATTGCCCAAGATGAACCCTGGCTGGATCCTTGCACAACCCATCCCCGACGGACGTACCGGGTACTGGAGTTACTGGGGTGATTGGCCCGCGATCCTTGTCGCCTTGTGCGGTTTGCTGCCTGTCGGGAAATTTGTGATAACAAAAAAATGAGTGGGCAAAAAAATGAGTGGGCAAAAAGATGAGTAGGCAAAAAAATGGGCCTTTTGAAAATGGATAGGTTCGCCTCCAGTGGTCGTGGCCTGGGCGAGTATAATCCAACGACCGGTTTTGCTTCTGCCGATCCACAAACCTCTTCAAAGATCAGAATAGGACCTACCATGATCCGAATCCTACGGAGTCAGAGCACTAGGATGCTTTGCAAGACTTTGTTGCCCACAAGAGCGTTGATCCTGGGTCTTGGTGGCATCCTTGCACTAGCCCAGCAAGTGAATCTAGCTCAGGAAGTGAACCTCGATGGTCTGGATTACCAGTGGGCTTGGAGCAAGCAACAGGTGACTCAGGCGGGCAAGGGATTTTGGCCTCAATACCGTGGTCCTCAAGGAGACGGCGTTGCCGAAGCTTCGTGCAATCCACCGGTTGTATGGAGCGAGTCAAAAAACATTGCTTGGCGCAGAGACATTTCTGGAAAAGCGTGGTCTTCTCCGGTCGTATGGGGTGACAAAATATGGCTTACCAATGCCACCAATGATGGGCTGAGCATGTCGGTCATGGCGATCGAGCGAAACACGGGTAAAGTGCTGATCGATCGCGTGATCTTTACCAACACCCAGACTCAGAAGGATTACCACCAGTTTAATTCCTACGGTTCACCGACCCCGGTATGCGATGCCGATAGGATTTATGTTACGTTCGGGACCTATGGCACAGCAGCACTTAACCCCCAAGACGCAGCGGTTGTTTGGGAGCGGCGCGATCTGCCTTGCAATCACTACCGAGGCGCCGGTGCCAGTCCGATCCTTTACGGCAACTTGCTTGTCTTTAGCATGGATGGATTTGACGTTCAATACTTGATCGCTTTGGACAAGACAACTGGCAAGACTGTTTGGAAACAGGACCGTGCCATCGAATATGGAACCGACGATGGCGATTGGAAGAAGGCTTACAGCACTCCTCATGTCATTGAAGTCAACGGCAAGCACCAAATCATCAGCCCGGCGGCAAAAGCTGTGATCGCTTACGATCCATCCACCGGAAAAGAGCTTTGGAAAGTCCGTTACGATGAACACTCCAGCGCCATTCGTCCATTGTTTGATGGCAAGCATCTGTTCATCAGTTCGGGCTTTAGCAAAGCAAAGCTCTTATCGATCTTGCCCACGGGGACCGGTGATATCACTCAGAGCCACATCCAATGGCAGGCCACCCGCGCGATCGGGTGCAAGCCCTCACCGGTTTTCCTCGACAATAAACTGTGTTCCTTGGAGGATCGCGGTGTCCTAACGGCGATGGATCCAGCCAACGGTGAGATTGTTTGGCAAAAACGACTCGGAGGAGACTTTAGCAGTTCTCCCGTAGTGGCCAATCACCGCATCTATTGCTTCGATGAACAAGGAAAGGGGCATGTAGTGGATGCCAACGGTGAAGTACTTTCAGAAAATACGCTCGATGCAGGTTGCCTGGCATCTCCTGCGGTCATCGGCGACGACTTAATCGTCCGAACTAGAACGAGCCTCTACTGCATCCGCGCGACGGAGTGAGAATGCAGCCAGTAGGCTCACCATCGGGACCATCGGTGCCCGCATCCTCATGTTGCTCCAATACACCGCATGCACTAGGCATAAACTAATCGCCAAGGTCAAGGCAGGCACCCAAAGACCAAGTTCTTTTGAATTGCTTAGAAGCAATCGGGCAAGTCCCACAATGGCTGCCAAGCTGACGATCGAATACCACAGTCCAATAGCCACTCGAACACTAAACGTCGATTGATTTCTCGATGGGATCCAAGCCCACAACCAACATTCGCGGATCAGGCACCCTTGCAGGAATGCCAATGGGCTTTGACGGATCGTCTCCCTAGCAAGACGGTTGGCAAAGGAATCCAATACGATTTCATCGGTTTGGTTGTTCGCGAACTCGTTTGCTTTTCGGGTTGCCCACCAAACATGAAAACGCCGATCGTCCCACTGCCTTGATGGACTCGATTTCCAATGCTCGTAGAGGATCGGGTTGTTAGCCAGTAACAACGTATAACCGCCATGGGTTGTCGTCCAAATCCCATGGCCCAATTCGGATCGATTCCTAAGCCACCAAGGGAGCAAGGCTAACAGGCAGCCTAAAAAAATCCCGATGGCTCGGACTCGATTGTATCGAAAGTCAATCAATCCCCATAAAACACACCACACCAAGGAAGTAGGGCGGCACAGGCACGCAAGTCCCAAGGCCAATCCTAAGCAGGCTCCTTGAAGCCATGGCATCCAAATTCCGGGCCGGTTAGGTGGACCCAATACGAAAGTGGTCCACCAGATCGCAACCCCCAAGAAGGTCGCGAGGGTTTCGGTCATGACCAGCGTGCTTTGCCTTAATAAAATAGGATCTAGCAAAACAAGCGCTGCTGCCAGAAGGCTTTTTGTGCGACTCCAGTTTAGTCGGCGTGCGATATCCATCGTCATCCAAACCGTGCAGGCTCCAAGCAAGGCATGCAAAACCGCTATGGCGGTTCGGTCGTTGGAGAACCCTTGAAAAAAACTGAGAATCCAAGGGTACATCGGTGGTCGGTAAGCGGTAGGAATTCCTTTTCCTTGCGGATCGATCGTCCCGTAAACTCCTGTTGTATAAAGGCCCTTGGCAATGCGACGGTAAGAGTCTGGGTCGGCCTCTAACCCTGAGAACATCAATACCACAACAATTAACCTCAAGACCAACGCAAACGCAAAGACCCATAGCAGCAGCGATCGATACGAGAATCTCTCTAGCGACAATTCGCTAAAAAAATCTCCTTGATCATGGTTTGATTTGCGCATGACATTGAGGCTTAGTCTCTAGCTAAGCTGACCAGCTGGAGACCAACCTGGGACGGGTTGTCTATCGATTTGACATGGCGTTGTTTGAAGCTTTGCAATTCTATCGATGGAACTTGCCACCTGTTGTTTAGTCACAAGTGGCTCAAGTTTCAGATGAAAGTCCAGCGACTGGCCTCCTTGGAGATGAACCAAACGACCTTGGTGTTCTTCAAAGGATCTGGTATTCGGGAAACCGGTAGCAGGTTCGATCCCCAGAACATATCCATCTTCGATAGCAGCGGTGTTTTTCCAGAAGTTGACCACAGGGAGAGTCGATCGATCGAAGTGGACCGAATACCCAAGACTTTCCTGTGCGTTGCACAGCATCGCTTCGGTCCATCCCTTTGGGTCGCACAGGGGCTGAGCATAATAGACCTGTTCGGAAAACCCACTTTCAGGGGCTTCGCACACGTTCCACTTGTCGATTCCTTCTGCGGCGCGAGCGTCCCGAGGAGCCAAGCGTTTTAAGGGAGCATGGATTTTCGAATTGGACTCCAAAGCACCGCGGCCCAAGTTGATGTGATAGAGCAGTTGCATAGCACCCGGGGTGCTTCGCAGATTCGTAACAGTATCGTGCAATTCAATGGTCGAAGAGCCCGCATGAAACCTAAGTCGCGACTCGAGCGATAAGCTATAGACCAGAAATCTTGATTCGATCACTGTTGCGATGATATCGAGCGTTCCACCCTGCAGATCGACTTGGACCTGCAGACTCGATGCCGGGAGATTGGCGATGCGACCATGGACTGGGTAGAGAACTTTCCCGCTGGCATCAAATTCGGGAGCTCCATTGCTCAGCAAACCGCACCTGGCTACAAGTTCATCAAAGCCTTCTAGCCAGCCAATTCCCGATGGATCCCCGATGGGAACTAACGAAGGGTGAACGGGGCCAGCTACCGGGCTGTGCCAACCGAACTCGATGCCTTGAACCCACGTTTTCCAAATCCCCATCCCGCGTTGGGGAAGAAGCACTGTTTGGGCAACCCCGGTGTCGACGCTCAAGCATTTCATCCCGAGGGATTTGCCTGAATTCCAAGTCGACCAGCGAAAGCCTATCGAGCCCTTTGAGGTTTCTATCTTTTGATCGAAACTCTGTGAATCCTGCGAGAATTGAACTTCTTGGTGGGGTTGATTCGAAACAAGGGTCCACTGGTGCATAGGAGGTTACTTACCTTGCAAAACTACTTGATCGTCCAATTCCGTGCACTTCGAATCCGATGCTAGCCAACGATGCTGCATCTAGGATATTTCGACCATCGAACAGGAATGCTGGGCGGTGCATGTTTTGGTAGATCCTATGCATATCGAGTTGCTTGAACTCATCCCACTCGGTCATTACGGCTAAGGCATGGGATTCTTGGGATGCGATGTAAGGATCGTTGACGACAGTGACGTTGGTTTCGATCAATCGGCGATGCCTAGCGGAAACTTCCAAAGAACTATCCTTGAAAACGTTCAGCAGGTCATCGCGGATCTGTTTTTCAGAGACCCTCGGGTCATAGATCACCAACCGGGCACCCTCTTCCAGAAGATCTCGACAGACATAGATCGCTGCCGATTCTCGAGTATCGTTGGTGTCTTTTTTGAATGCGAATCCCCATATCCCAATCTTCTTATCCGAAACCGTGTGAAACATGGTTCGAATGATTCGATTGGAGAATCGCTTCTTCTGGTAATCGTTCATCAAGACGACTTGTTCCCAATACTTAGCGACTTCGGTCAATCCAAAATGTTCGCAAAGATAAACCAAGTTGAGAATGTCTTTTTGGAAGCAGGAACCGCCGAATCCGACGGAAGCTTTAAGGAACTTTGGACCTATTCGCGAGTCGGTGCCAATCGCCTTGGCAACTTCATCGACATCGGCGCCGGTAGCTTCGCATAGCGCTGAAATCGCGTTGATCGATGAGACTCTCTGGGCAAGAAATGCGTTGGCGGTGAGTTTCGATAGCTCGCTGCTCCAGAGGTTGGTTGTAAGGATCTTTTGGCGAGGAATCCATCGCTCATAGACTTTCGCTAGTCTTTCGATCGCCTGGTTGGATTCACCGCCGATGAGAACGCGATCTGGCGAGAGCAGATCCGCCACGGCGGTCCCTTCGGCTAGAAACTCCGGGTTGCTAAGGACATCGAAGGTGGCTCCGGAGGATGAACTCTTGAGGATCCGCTTGACGGCTTCGGCAGTTCGCACCGGCAAGGTGGATTTTTCCACGACGATTTTGTGCCCTTGGGAACATTCGGCGATTTTACGAGCGCACTTTTCGACGAATTCCAAATTGGCGGCTCGTCCGGCCCCGACCCCATGAGTCTTCGTGGGAGTGTTGACCGAAATAAAGATCATGTTCGAGTTGCGGATCCCGGTTTCCACATCGGTCGAAAAGGAAAGATTTCTACCACGAGCTTCCTGGACTACTTCTTTGAGTCCTGGCTCGTAGACAGGCAGAACATCCGAGTTCCACTGATCGATTCGAGATTGATTCAAATCGACAACCCATACGGGAATGTCAGGACATTGCTTGGCGATCATCGCCATGGTGGGGCCACCGACGTAACCGGCACCAATGCAGCAGATTCTCAATGAATCAGTAGAAGAGCTCATATTGCAAACGGAATCAAGAACTTGGATTGGAATAGGACAACCGCATGGATTCGGTCTTCTCAGTATGATTCTCAAATGTGATTTGAACAGGTGATTTTTCTGCGAAAAGCCATCGGCGGTTTTGTAAATATTGCAAGGACTTTTGGAAGTTTTTACAAACGCCCGCCCATTGGAAGCCCTTTGGACTAAAGCGACTGCTGCGCATCTTACCCAAGCCTCGCAAAATAACATTACCAGCGGCTTTTTGGCTTTTGGCACGCTGCGTGCTCTGTATAGGTCGTGTCGGGCCGGTTCGCTGGCCGGATGGTTCGAAACAAGGATGTCCCGTGATCTTAGTGGCGTCGAAACCCAGCAGATGCTGGTGAAACCGACAGACCTTCCCATCAGGTTTGGCCCAGTTTTCACGGTTGATTGGACTTCCTCGGAAGAGACTCGCTCCGCAAGCCTTCGCAATCGGTCGTTGCCTGCACTTGCGGGGCGAGTCGTTTCCTCTTCTTATTGGCCGTTGCCAAGCTACACTAGAGGCAATCGATTTCTGGCCTCCTGAGAGCTTTACAAGCATGGTTGAACTGGGTGTAAATATTGATCACGTGGCTACTGTGCGTCAGGCTCGCCGGACTGTGGAGCCCGACCCGGTCGCGGCGGCTGTTTTAGCCGAACTCGGGGGTGCAGATAGCATCACAGTTCATCTTCGGGAAGATCGGCGTCATATCCAAGACCGAGACGTCAGGGTCCTGGCCGAAACCATTCGATCCAAAATGAACTTCGAGCTTTCATGCGCCCAAGAAATCGTCCAAATCGCCTTAAGTGTTCGGCCCTATCAAGCGACCTTGGTTCCTGAGAAACGCCAAGAAGTCACAACCGAAGGAGGTCTGGATCTGCGTCCTAAAAGCCCAGAACTGCTGCAAGCCATCGCCAGCTTAAAAGACTCCGGAATCTTAGTCAGTCTGTTTATCGATCCGGATCAGGAGCAAGTCCGTATCGCCAAGGAGCTAGGTGCCCATGCCGTCGAATTGCATACCGGGCAATACGCCGAGGCTCGAGGTGTTGAGCAAGACCATCAACTCAAACGGCTTGAGCATGCAAGCCGATGCGTAATTGACATGGGTTTAAAGCTACATGCTGGCCATGGACTGACGTATCAAAACGTGCGACCTATCGCAGCGATCGCCGGCATGCGTGAACTGAATATCGGGCACAGCATTATCTCCCGCGCGGTCCTTGTAGGGATCAAGCAAGCCGTTGAGGAAATGAAAAAACTGCTCGTTGTCGCTGGATAAGACCCGCGACAAGTCAGCTCATTGATCGCAGGCCCCTGCAAAAGCACTTCCCGTCAAAAGCAAAAACCATGATCGAGTCCTCGAAGCCCTCTGTGGATTGGTTGCGATGGCAGACAACGATCATCGCGATTCTTGCGCTGCTTTGCATCGCTACCTATTTGATCTTGAAATTCTCAGGAATCTCTGAGCACCCATGGCCACTTTGGATCACTTTGGCGGTAGGCGGGACACCGCTTGTCTGGGGACTTATTGCGAAAGTGCTTCAATTTGAATTTGGAGCAGACTTGCTCGGGGGCATTTCGATCATCGTATCGATCCTCCTGGGAGAGTACTTAGCCGGTGCGATCATCGTTTTGATGCTCTCTGGTGGAGAAGCCCTTGAGACCTACGCGATGTCCAACGCGACAAGCGTTCTGTCGTCGCTTGCTAAACGATTACCGACAATGGCTCATCGGCGAACAACTCCCCTATCCTCAGATCAAGCTTCGACCAGCCAATTAGAGACCTTGCCCCTGGATCAAGTCGCCGTAGGAGATGTCTTGGTGATTTATCCCCACGAAGTAGCTCCGGTCGATGGAAGGGTGGTCGAAGGCCACAGCGTCATGGACGAGTCTTATTTGACCGGCGAACCTTTCTTGATCACCAAGACCAGCGGTTCGACCGTGATTTCAGGTGCCGTCAACGGTGATGGCGTTTTGGTGATCGAGACGACACACAAAGCCGCCGATTCACGGTACGCCAGGATCATGGCGGTGATGCAAGAATCCGAGCAGACGCGTCCTACGATCAGGCGACTGGGAGATCGAATTGGGGCTTGGTTTACTCCCATTGCGCTTGCCGTTGCCCTGGCTGCTTGGTGGTTCTCTGGCGAATCGACCCGATTCCTGTCGGTTCTGGTCGTTGCGACCCCTTGCCCGTTGCTCCTTGCCATACCGATAGCGATTTTAGGGTCTATCTCTTTGTGCGCTTCAAGGGCCATCATTGTCAAAAGTCCCGTGGCGCTCGAGCAAGTGTCCTCGGTACGTACAGCCATATTCGACAAGACAGGTACGTTGACCTATGGTCAACCTACCCTTACCCAACAAATCGTTGCACCGAATTTCAACGCAAACCAAGTCTTATCGCTGGTTGCGAGCCTTGAGCATTACTCGAAACACCCATTGGCACATGCCATTGTTCAGTCTGCAAACCAACTTGGCGTTGCCACGTATCCTGCCGATTCGGTCAGTGAAAGTCCTGGCAAGGGATTAACAGGAAGTGTCCAAGGCCATAGGATCTTGGTGACAAGTCGCAAAAAAATTCGTGAGCAACACATTGCGGACTTGGAACTTATGCCCGAATCGGCAGAAGGCCTCGAATGCGTCATCGCCATCGATGATCGCTATGCTGCGATCTATCAAATGCACGATGCACCACGTTCGGACTCGAAAGCTTTTATCGATCACTTGGGGGGAAATCACCGCATCGAAAAGACAATGATTGTCTCAGGAGACCGCGACTCCGAAGTCCGATACTTGGCACAGCAAGTCGGAATCGATGAGGTTCTCTCTCAGCAAAGCCCAGAGCAAAAACTCGAAATCGTCCGCAAAGAGACCGCAAAAGCAAAAACGCTCTATGTCGGTGACGGAATCAACGATGCTCCCGCGATGATGGCAGCAAGCGTCGGAGTCTCGATCGGCAATAACAGCGATGTCACAGCACAGGCTGCCGATGTCGTGGTGCTTGACAACAAACTCACCAAGGTCGATGAGTTCCTTCATATCGGTCGTCGGATGAAGTCGATCGCACTTCAATGCGCCTTGGGTGGAATGGCTTTGAGTGTCATTGCAATGGTCCTCTCAGCCTTTGGCTACCTGACCCCTGTCTCGGGTGCGATCGTTCAAGAAGCAATCGACGTGGTGGCGGTCCTAAACGCCATGCGAGCCGCCTGGCCCCCTAAGAATCTCTCGGATGTCTGAAACACTCCTGTTGGCGGGTCTTGCGAAACTACCACTATTTCTTCCAATCAACTCCCACTCGATTTGCCCAGGTTTCCCACATAGCAACCATTTGCAAGACCAGCTCTGTTTGATCCTGCGAACGATCGATCGTCTCGCAACGGTCCTCTTTGAGATTGAAGAGTTCCCAATGGACCGACTCCGACGAACGTTTCGTCCATACAATCTTCCAATCACCATGCCGCAGAGCGTGAGCTCCTTGATGGTCGAATCCCAACACTCTCTGGCTGTCGGTCCGATCCGCTTTCGTGTTGGGCATTAGGGACTCGCCTTCCAAAGGATGCAAGTCAGGCATCTGATCGGCTATGGGATATCGCAGTTGGGCAACGTCCAAGATCGTCGGCAGGATGTCCATCATGTGCGAAGGTCGATTCACCCAGCCCGCAGGCACTTTTGAAGGATAATGAATAATGCATGGATTAATGATTCCTCCTTCATAAGTAAAGTGTTTGTAACTACGAAATGGCGTGTTGCTCAGATTAGCCCATGCACTTCCATAAGAATGATGCGTTCCGATCTGGCCGATCTGATGGAGCTCGTCGGCAAGGTGCAGTTTGTTGATCCCTTTTCGAGATTCACCATCAAATCCAAACGGTCCCCATTCATAACAAGCACCGTTGTCACTCAGGAAGATGATCAGCGTCTTTTCCAGTTCGTTGGTTTCCTTCAAGTGGTCGAGGATCTTGCCTACCCCTGTGTCGATCGATTCGACCATGGCCGCATAGACCGCCATCCGCTGCGCCAAATCGTTCTGGCGATCCTGTGGGAGTGAGTTCCATGCCGGGTTTTCTAGACCTGAGTAACCGTTGGCGATCTGGTCTTGGTCGACTGGAACCATGGAACGTCCAGTGAGCGTCCAAGCCGAGTTGTCGACAAGGCCGATCGACTTCATACGATCAAATCGTTCTTGACGAAGCTGATCCCAACCTCTTCGATAAACAGCCTGGTACTTAGCAACCCGGTCCGCAGGGGCTTGAATCGGAAAATGGGGAGAGGAATGCGCTAGAAACATTAGCCATGGTTTGTGACGTGACTGTCCGAGCTTGATGAATTCCAATGCGTACTGATTGAATACATCGGTCGCGTAAAAATCCTGCTTCGGCGGATCGATCTCCTTGGACCTACCATGGGGAAGGCGTATGTAATAGTCTCGATCGTACTGGTCATGGGAGTGGTCTTGGGTGTAGCCGTAAAACTCATGAAACCCTCGGTCGATAGGTCCTGTTTGAGGGTGCATGTGCCACTTACCTACGTAGTAGCAACCGTAGCCTGCAGGTTCCAGAAGTTCGGCCATGGTAGCGCATCGGCTATTGAGTCGTCCTAGATAGCCTGCTCCCCGCTTCTGATCGGGCATCGTCGTTGTGAAATCTCCGATTCCGGCTTGCGTTGGATAGAGTCCTGTCATCAGCGCAGCCCTACTGGGGCAACAGCGAGCCGAGTTGTAAAATTGCGTCATCCGCATCCCGCTTGCGGCCAATCGATCAATGTTTGGAGTTTGGATTTCTCCCCCGTAGCAGCCAAGGTCTGAGTACCCTAAATCGTCGGCCAAAATCACAAGGATGTTCGGACGCGTATCGGCCAAAAGTGCACTGGGTAGGTAAAATAGGAATGCAAGCAATACAGACAAGGTCTTCATAAACAAAGGGTATTGGCTGGGACATCGGATGAAAACTGTATAGCGTCGGTCTAGGCAAATCGCTATAAGCCAGGAATATACCAACTCGTTGCGTATGGTTGGGATATTCGAAAAAGGAATTTCGGGAGTGGACTGACGATGCATTTCACTGGTTCAAGGCCTATTTTTTGGTTCTATGCATCGCTGTGGCTGATGCTTGTAGGGCTGACTCTCGGCACAACCACCGGTTGTACCAATCTTCTTAGAACGCTCGTGGTTCTGCTTCACGATCCGCGGGTCAAGCCCGAGTACGAATTGAACAAAAAGAAAGTGGCATTGATCACGACCATCGATGGTCAAGCCACCGGCGATGCCTCCGCTTTGGTGATGTCGAATAATTTCAAAGGGTTTATCAAGCACGAGTTGAAGGGCAAGAAGGTTGTGTTTGTCGATCAAGAGGATGTGGATCGCGCTTTTGCGGATCAGCCTTTGGATCAAAAGAACTACGCCCAAATCGGCAGTCAGACTCAAGCCGATTGCGTGGTTGTGGTGAATGTAAAGGACTTGAAACTCAAGCAGAACAAGACGCTCTATCAGGGGAGTTGCGAGTGTTCGGTTTCGGTTTATGAGCCCGATGAAGGCAAGTCGAGTGTATTTCACGAGGAGATCCATCAATTGGTCCATCCATCGGGTGGAAAACCGGTGACCGAGTGCACCGAAGCTGCTTTCCGGGGACATTACTTGAGTTTACTTGCACGACGTGCTTCGCGATTGTTCTACAAGTACGACCCCAGCGAGGATCACGCGATAGACGCTGCTGCCGCATCACTTTAATGCTCATCATGGATCATCCAGAACACACGTTAAACGCTCGTATCCTCTTAACAGACGGCATGACGAGGCGGGTCTTTTTTCTAGGGATCGCTTTGTCGGGAGTCACCATGTCCCTTGTCAATACCCAGAGTGTGAGCGTTCTAGGACAAGATGTTCTAGGTCCGCAGTCTGAGTATCGCATCGATACCGATATTTATTCGGATGAGAACAAGCCGCCGATTCATACGACCCAGACGATGTTTCAGGGTACTCGGACGATCGAATGGGATGACACCCACCGCCGGTTGATCTTGGTGGATTATCAAGACCAATCTGTAACGCTAGCCGATCTATCGGCGCAGAGAAAATGTCGCTTCCCGATGCAGCAGCTCGATGAGCGATTCAATAAACTGCGATCGGAATTGACTTCACAAGAAACGGCCACCTGGACGAGTCCTTCACCCGCTAGAATTGGCGATGATGGATATTATGAACTGGCCTGCGAGCGATCGATTTACCGATTCAAAACCAAATCGCCGCAAGCCGAATCGATGGCAATCGGCTATTCAGATTTTGCCGACTGGTCGGTGAAAATGCACGCTGTCAATCCACCTTACAAACCTCCCTTGCTGCGTCTGCAACTGAATGGTTTCTTGAGGGATCAGCGGGTCCTTCCGCTGGAAATTCGATTGACCGACACCCGCTCTGGCAATTCCAAGCCAATTGTCGCAAGACTGATCGTTCAAGATCAGCTTACCGCTCAAGACTTGGACCGAATTCGGGATTGGGAGGTGCTCACATCGACGCTCAAAGATGTTTCTCAAGTCGAGTATTTCCGGCAGGCCAGTGCAGGTCCAACATCCCGCGCGGTTAGAAAGTAAAGCTGGCCTCAGTCGCTCTCGAAGTTCTTTTGGCTAGGCTGTTGAAAATTGGTACTTGGAAATGGAGGTTCTTCGCCTCGCAGTTCTGCCAACGCATTGGCTGCAGCCCGTTGTTCAGCGTCTTTCTTGCTGCGTCCCCAAGCCGACGTGAACCGCTTGGAATTGATCTCTGCGGCAACTTCGAAATACTTGCTGTGATCCGGTCCGCTTTCGCCGACGAGCCGATAGACAGGAGATCCTTTGAAGCTGCCTTGAACCAGCTGCTGAAGCAGGGATTTGTAATTTCCAATGCTGTGGCCTTCGGCTGCTGACAAGATTTCGGTTTCCAAGTAACGCAGAATGAATTGACGGGCTTGCTCTAACCCCCCATCGAGAAAGACCGCTGCCACGATCGCTTCAAAGACATCGCTTAAGAGCGATCGAGGCATGCCGTGCTTGAGCATCCCTCGACCGACGATCAAGCATTCTTCGAGACCCAAGGCTTTGGACACCTTGGCACACACTCGCCTAGATACCACTACCGACTTGATCTTGGTCAAATCCCCTTCAAGATATTCCGGATACTTGCGAAATACTTCCTCGCAGACAACCATGCCCAGTATCGCATCCCCTAAGAACTCCATGCGTTCATTCGAGTGATTACGGCTCGTAGCCACGCTGGCATGGGTGAGTGCAGAAATCACAAGACTGGGATTCGTGAAACGATACCCGATCCTCTGTTGGCACAACTCGGCCTTTTCTTCAATCGACAAAGCTTCTTCTGGCGGATCCGACGCTTTCATCAAACTGTCCATTCTCACGAGTCTGACAGAGTCTAACGGTCCAGGCCCCCTTGGGAAAGTGCCTAGGATTTTTTTCGCAATTCCAGAACGGAAACTTCGGGCAAACAACCCAATCGAATGGTGTGCACTCCCGAGAGCCCTCGACTTACATGCATAAGCGTAGGCTCTTGGTAAAAAACACCCGATGCAAACCTGCTTCCGTATTTGCTGGGCGCAATGACCGGTCCGATCCATGGGAAACGGATCTGTCCTCCGTGCGTATGCCCACACAATAGCAGGGAAACATCCAGTTTTCTGGCCCATAAGTATTGATCTGGGGAATGCGAGATTCCCAATCGAAACTCCTGATCCTTTGAATGCTCTTCCAGAACCCCTGGGGTGAGTTCTCGTCGGAACCAAGGTCGCTCATTGCCAAGAACCTTGAGCGTCCCTCGGTCGGTGAGCAAAGTGCGGTCAGCCTGCCCGACATCGATCCAGTTCAAGTCGCACATGATACGCCTAACGGTTTGATCTAGCTGGCAAGCGCGATCATGGTTTCCCAGGATAAAGAGCTTGGGGATGTCTGGAGCTAAGTTGCCAAAAATGAGTGGCAAACTCGGGACTGCTTGGTGTTTGTCGATGATATCTCCTGACAAACATAGCAGCTCGATTCTCTGCGACACGAGCCAGTCGAGTGCATGGCGATAGAATTCATCGGGCAGTTGACCGGTTAAATGAATATCGGATAGATGTCCTATCCGCATACCTACAAATCTCTCTGGAATGGAATCCAGCCGCAAGGCTTTGACGTTGGCTTCCAGATGCATCAGTTGATTTCCTGGGAGCCGCAGACTCTTGCGCGCCTTGCTGCCTAATTGCCAACTTGGATTCCTGCGGTCTAGATGTTTATCGATCGTGGTTTCTAGGACCCCCAATCGGTCCCTTGCGGTATGGAACTGTGGCCGATACATCAGCCACAACGGTCCGGCGATAACGCCGTAACCGATCGCGATCATCGCATAGGGCAGGCTCCAAATCGATGGTTTGGGCATGCGGCCATATCCCATGAAGTATTGGGACCAAGCCGTGAGTTTGGAGGATTCCGGTTCGTTGAACCAATCCACATAAAGAAGTGCCATGGGCAAGAGCAAGCAGACAAGCACGATTCCCTTTTCGATGGCTTTGATTTGCTTGCGATGCAATCCCGTAGCGTTGATCCGATTAAAAAGAGCGATCCATAGGCCGATATGCCCTAGAACCAGGATGGCTAAAACGGGCATTCGAAGAAGGATCGACCAGGTCAAATGGGTTACCGCATTCTAGGATCTAAATTCTAGGATTTATCTCTCGGATGATGCACCGAGAGTTTCAGGTCTCTCTTCGATGAGAAGTTCGGTTACCCCGAGGAGTTGATCGAGGTGGAAAGGTTTGTAGAGGATAGCTTTGCGATGCAATCCAGCTTGGCGAGCTTTTACGATCGAGTGACCAGGGTCGTACCCGAAGCCGGTCATCAAAGCGATGGGAACGTGGTCGAGGATTTTCTGAAGCCTGAGCATCAACTGGTAGCCCGAGTAATCTGGCAATTTGATATCTGTGATGATGACATCGTATTTTTCATCCGAGCTTCGGACCATGGCGACAGCTTGATCTCCGCTCTGGGCCGTTTCGACGACACAACCATAGCGTTCTAGGAGTGCATGAGCATCGTTTCGGACGCTTTCGTCCGCATCGACAACTAGAATCCTGCGTCCGGCGAGTTTGGCGTGGTGGAGACTGAGTTCAAGGTTGGTCGCCGGGTCGTGAGGAACCAAGGATTGGCCGATGCTTTGGATCGACTTTTTAATACTTCGCGCTTTGCTCAGGACGCTTCGAAGCCTAGCGACACTCTCAGGGTCGTGCCCGATGTACTTTTCCATCAGAAACACTGCATCCAGTAGCAGATCGTCCAGTGGCAAAGAGACGGCTGAGTGAATCGCATCGCAGCTTTGTTGTGCGGCATTGGTTCGCTGGGCGACGAGCAGCTCTAAAGTATTCAACGATACAGCGACATCGCGCGCGAAGATTTCTAAAAATTGCTGGTCGCTTTCGGAGAACGCAGCCAGTTTAGGGCTCTCGACATTGATGGTTCCGATGACCGCTTCGTGCAATAGAATCGGTACGGTCAAAGAACTCCTAGCTCCCTTGAAAGCCTCTAAGTACATGGGGTCCGTCAGGGTGTCTTTGCACAAGTAACTCATGGCGTTGGCAGCAACCCACCCAGTTACCCCGTTGTCCGAAGGACTGGCCATCAAGCGACGGTCCGCTGCGGCTTGGTCTATCCCGACCGACAACAGAGGGATCAGGTTGCCGGTGGACTGTTCCAAAAGCCTGATTTCGATCACTTCAATGTTCAGCAGATCCTGGGTGTAATGGCGGATGTTGTCTTTGAGCAGATCGATTCTCTGTTCAACATCCATCGCAAAGATCTCCTCGGGCTTAAGATCAGTCAGTTTGGCTCCTGCCTGATGGATTGCAGCGAGTTTTTGTTCTTGCAGGACTTCGTCGGTGATATCGCGAAGGGTCACGACGATCCGACTAGCATCCACGGAGCTTGGCTCCTGATGAACCTCTTGGGTTCTGGCCAGTTCCGGCTCGCTAATGCAAACGGCGTTGAGTTGGTAGTAAGCCGGTTTAGCGGATGTCTCGCTGGGCTCTCGCTTAAGGGTCGCGATGGTGTTTTGATGATGGTCGATGCAAGCTTGCACAGGGCATGGACTCGAACCTTGGACTTCCGGATGCCCCAGCGCGCTGTAGAAATCTTGACCTACCCGGTCTACTCCACCAAACCATCGGTTGAAGCACAGATTGGACCAAACAATGGCCTTCGAGGGTGATAAAACAGCGACACCCTCGGGCAATCGATTGAGTATTTCTAGGGATGCGATCCCGGCTAATCGGATATCTGCCACATCTATCTCCCAGCCCTCGCTTGATGGAAGACCAGCTTTGCCAGAGGCGGTCTGATCAGTCTTCATCAGGAGGATCGTCCAGTAGGGCTCTTTCAGATTGGGAAAACCACTACAATTACTTCTACTTAACAATATAGGCGATGCGCAGCTAGGTTCAACCGAAACGCGACGAAACAATCCTACAAATATTGTCTCAATCCGAGTTCTTGAAGTTGTTTGACAACTTCGCGAACTCTTTCTTCCTCCTGCTTGGGAGCCACCAAGGTGGCGTCTTTGGTGTGTACAACGATCACATCCTGCATGCCGATGGTGACGACCAAATGATCTGCTTCGCTTCGGACAATCATGTTCTTGGAATCGATGCCTAAATAGGGACCTTCGACGGCATTCCCCTGACCATCGGGCTTGAGCAATCTGGACATAGCTTGCCAACTACCTACATCGTCCCATTGGAATGGGGCCTCGATCAGAGCCACTTTTGGATGTCGCTCCATAACGGCATAGTCGATCGACTTGCCTTGGATTTCTTGGAAATGCTCTACAAATTTCGCATGGAAATTCGGGGTTCCAATCGCTTGGGAAATCCGATCGATGTGCTCGAACATCTCAGGCTCGTAAGATTTCAGGGCGTTGAGAATGGTCTTGGCTTTCCACAAAAAAATACCGCTGTTCCAGTAGAAACTGCCGGCACTGAAAAACTCCTCTGCAACTTCCTTCTTGGGTTTTTCCCGGAATCGTTGGACCTCAAAAGCCGCCACGCCTGTGGATCCGTCCAAGGCGTTGCCTCGTTCGATGTAACCGAAACTCTCTGCCGGATAGGTCGGACGGATACCAAAAGTCACGATTCTCTCGGGGTCTTGTTCGATCAGACGCACCCCTGCCTGGATCGCGCGATGGAATTCACTTCGGGGCTCAATCACGTGATCCGAAGGCATCACAATCATCATCCCGTCTTTGTCGGCCGCCTGAACCAAAGATGCCGCCACGCCGATGCAAGGTGCGGTGTCCCGCTTGACTGGCTCACCGATGATGTGTTCGATGGGTAAGTCCGGGAGTTGCGATACGACAGCCTCAACTAGCTGAGAATTGGTCGCCACCAAAACGTGCTGACTGGAAACCAAACCCGATAGCCGATCAAAGGTCGTCTGAAGCATCGAGCGAGTACTGCCCATGCGAAGCAACTGCTTGGGAACCTCTTGACGGCTAGCAGGCCAAAATCGTGTGCCCGATCCACCGGCCATGATGACTGCATGTAAGGTCATAAATGCTCTTCTGAATCCTCTAAGTAAAATACGTGTCGCAGTGGATCGACACCGGATGGCTGATTCGTTGTTTGACATCTTGCTCATCCCAAGCCCACGCAGGATGAATTTCGACCACGCAATTCTCGTCGACCCTCGCTCCGGCATCGGTAAGCCATTTGCGATGAAGATCGACGATCGCCTTTTGGCAGCTCTGAGGCGTATCGGTCGCCGAACCGATTGCATTTTTAACCGGTGCAAATGACTCAGATGCCAAAGCTTCTACGACCAAAGCCTTTTCTGCTGCAGGCAACAGGTCAAAAACGAATCGCTCAAGCTTGATCGCATTTGGTGCTTTGGGCTCATGCAGATTGCCTAAATGGTCCACATGAGCGACGGCTTTCAAGGCGCGATGAAACGGCAAAGCCTCTGCGCTCTGACTGCACCTGTCCAAGAATTCGACATCGAAGACATGAACCGCAATATTTCCGGCCCATAGCTTCAGCGAACCGTCGGGATTGGTTTGTTTGGCAATCTCCTCTGGCAAATCGCTGTACTCGATGATCTGCGTCTTGCCATCAACCCCAACGACGTTCCCTACTTTCTCGGTTGCAAATCGCTTCTGCACGACTTGTGTGGTTGCTTGGGAACCTTTGAGGATGTGCAATCCGATAAGCAGTGGATCACAGGCCCGGACCAAAGGATTGTCCACCTGCGCATAAAACAGATAACGAATTCCTCGACTCTTGGCTTGCTCTAGCCAGGTGGACTTGGCAAGGGCTCGAACGATACCACCGTGACCATCAGGACTCAAGGCGATACTGGAACGTGATTCCATCAGAATTCGCCCAGTCGTCGCATCGATCGCTGGCATAGTCCCCTGCTGAAAGATCAGCAGATCATCCTGGGACAGACCCAGGTTTGCGTTCGATGAAAAGTACTCCCGGGTTGGCTGATCGGTCGACGGACCGGTCATCACCAAAAAAGGGATCGATACACCATATCGCTTCATCGCGGCACGAAGCGAATCGACATGCATCTGAAAAAGAGTCCGACCAGAGATCGGCCCGATCGCATACATGCCCTTGGGTTGGTCAAAACCCAACCGTGTACCCTGACCACCAGCGACCAAGACCATGGCAACCTGACCTGACCGAATCGCTTGACCTCCAAGACGCATCGCTTGTTCGATGAGTTCAGGCGTTCGGTCTGAGAATCGGATCGCTTCGGGAGGCATGGCTCGCCGGGATAACTCCGAGGCGTCGCAGGTCTGAACCTGCGATTTAAGTTCCCGTTGGAGCAAGCCCAAGTCGATCTGTGTGATCTGTCTAGCGAGAGAGGATCGCTCATCCTGACTCAATGAGTCCCAATGCGCTAGCAAGTAATTGTGCTCGCCAGTGCAGTACGAATTCAAATCCTCAAAAGACAGGACCCCGTGGTCTTGGCAACTTGGCTGCATGATTACTTCACGTCAAGTAGCTCGACTTCAAATACCAATAGTTCATTCGGTCCGATGTCGGCTCCAGCACCTCGCTCGCCGTAAGCCAATCCAGGCGGAATGAATAGCTTCCACTTGTCCCCAACCTTCATCCGCTGCAGAGCTTCGGTCCAACCTGGGATCACACCATTGACTGGAAATTCAATCGGCTCGCCCCTGGCGATCGAACTGTCAAAGACTTTACCACTGAGCAACTTGCCCTCATAGTGAACCTTGACGGTGCTGGTGAGTGTGGGAGTCTTGCCTTTACCTGCCTGAAGCGATAGGTACTGCAACCCGGATTTTGTGGTTTGAACCCCTTCTTTGTCCTTATTGGTCTTAAGAAACTCGTTTGCCTTCTCGAGATTCTTGCGACTCTTGTCGATCATCTTGGACTTAACACGCTCTTGGAGAGCCGTCATCGCTTGCTGGATCTGCTGATCGGTGAGCTTGGCCTTGTCGGTCAAACCATCGGTGAAGCCATCGAGTAGTTCTTTGAGGTCAAAATCCTCGGCACCTAAGCCGCTTGAGGACATGTCCTTACCGATCTGGAATCCTAATACGTAACTCTTGGGGTCTTTCAAACCGGTATCTCCCTGCGCTGGAGCCACTTGGGATGGCACGATGACTTTCGGACTATCTTGTCCCAAACTGGATTGCGATAAGTTGGCTAGAATGGACGCGACCGCCAAGCCGAGCATACCAGCTCGGATCAAGCGGCAATGAATGCGATTCAAAACAGTGACTTGCATGGTTTCCTTCCACCGATTGATTACAATGCCTTTTGGCCGCGTTCCAAGGAATGGAAAACCCGCGACTTCGGAACAAAAGACTAGCCGACCAGGATGTTTTTTTGTAGTCCATTCCCCCTAAAACCCCTCGATAAGCCATCGAAAGGCGATGAAATTGTGAAGGCACTCTTGCTCTCCGAAGTAAAAAAACTTCAAGTCGTCGACATGCCCGTCCCCACTTGCGGACCGATGGATTTACTAATCCAAGTCAAGGCATGCGGAATCTGCGGCAGCGATATCCACGGCTTTGACGGCAGCTCAGGTCGTCGCATCCCCCCGCTTGTCATGGGCCACGAAGCCGCTGGGGTCGTCCAAGCCCTTGGATGCGATGTTCAAGGCTTCCAAGTCGGTGATCGTGTCACCTTTGACTCGACGGTTTCCTGCGGAAAATGCCACTACTGCCGAAAAGGATCCATCAACCTGTGCCAGAATCGCCAAGTCCTCGGTGTCTCGTGCAAGGAGTTTCGTCGCCAAGGCGCTTTCGCTGAGTTTGTCACCGTACCCCAAAACATCGCTTACAAAATCCCCGATTCGCTTGCGTTCGAACACGCCGCGATGATCGAAGCCGTCTCGATCGCCGTTCATGCTACCAACCGAACCCCGCGAAGCCTGGGCGGCTCGATCGTCGTTGTCGGTGCAGGGATGATCGGACTACTGTGTATCCAAACCCTCAAGATCGCAGGGTTCTCGAAAATCATTGCCGTCGATCTCGAAGACGAAAAACTGCAACTTGCCAAAAAACTCGGTGCCACCCACACCGTCAATGCTCGCACCCAAGATCCAGTCGAACTGGTACTTCAGTGGACCGATGGAAAAGGCGCCGATGCTGCCATGGAAGTCGTCGGTGCTAATAAACCTGTAAGCACCTGTTTCGAAGTGGTCCGCCGAGGTGGCAGTGTCACCCTCGTTGGAAACCTCGCCCCAACGGTCGAGCTTCCTCTTCAAACAGTCGTCACCCGAGAACTCTCGATCTTCGGATCCTGCGCATCCAACGGCGAAATCCCTCAATGCATCGAACTGCTGGCCTCTGGAGCGATTCAGGTCGCCCCTCTGATCACTGCAACAACAGATCTGGAGAGTACACCCAGCTGGTTCGATCGGCTTTACGCGGGTGAAAAAGGGGCTATGAAAGTGATCGTCACCCCTTAGGTACCAACGAGCCATTGGCTCAAGCCAAGAGCGTTGCCCCATGCTTGCTTTGGCATGCGGCAATGACGCTGCCAACCAGCGCCTCTGCTTGGTCGCTCTTGAGTGTCTCACTGTCGCTTTGAAGGGTCAAGGTTAGCAGAACTCGCTTCTTACCTGCACCATCTCGCTTGGTGTCTCGGTAGATTTCCTGAAACGCGATCTCTTTGCACAAAGGCCCCGCAGCATCGCTTATAGTCGCTCGCAAAGCACTCCAATACAAACCCTCATCCACGACAAAATTCAAGTCTCGCAGCATCGCAGGGTAAGGGCTCAGCGCCTTGAGCTTCGGAACACTTCGAGCCCAAACCAGCAATAAATCCAAATCCAATTCTCCAATCGCCACAGATCCATCGATTTTGCTAGACGTCGCAACTGCTCTGCTAAGCGATCCTACCCAAGCAAGCATTTGATCTTGGTAAAACCAAGCGACCGTCGAGCCTTTCTCTGAAAAGTCAAAATCGATCAATCGCTCCTGAAGCTCAGGACCCTCAGGCCCCCAAACTCGTTGAACAATCTCCTCGAAGACCCCTCGTATAACCCTCGGATCGCTCTCGGAAATGCAGCCCAAATGAAACTGCTCTTTGGGGAGTCGGTCCCCTTGTGGCAAGTAAACATTCGCGGTCTCAAAAAGCCGCACATCGCGATTCGACTGAGCCTGATTATGAAGCCTCGCAGCAATCAAACTTGGAATCAAAGACCTTCGTAAGCAACTGGCTCCCTCCAAAAGGGGAACCCAGGTGGTAAGAGGATCTTGGGAACCCCAAGGAGAGATCCGATCCAAGACCGACTTGCCAATCAAACTCGGATTGAGGGTTTCATTAAACCCAGCCCCACAGGCGATCGCTCGCACCGATTGCATCATCGTGTCTTTAGGCCGTCGCGACGAAGCAACCATCGGAACGCTGGCGTTCTCGGGTATCTTTTCGTATCCATGAATCCGTGCGATCTCTTCAATCAAATCGGCTTCTCGTGTCAAATCCTGACGAAACGAAGGAGCCTCCACGGTCATGCAATCCGATTGCGAATCAACCTTGCAACCTAGTTTTGTAAGTATTTGACCACAACGATCCCAGGGAACCTCTATCCCCAACACCTGTGCAACCCGATGCCGCCGCAACTGGATCGGCCCAGCAACAGTGGGCTCGCAGTGCGTATCGATCAATCCATCGAGCAATTCCCCACCCGCCAATTCGAGAATCAATTGACAGCAACGCATCGAAGCCCAATCGAGTCCGTTGGGATCAATGCGACGCTCAAAACGGTGCGACGACGGCGAATGCAGCTTGAGCTTCCGAGCAGTCCTGCGAATCGCCATCGGCAAGAAACAAGCCGACTCGATCAGCAGATCTACCGTCGAGTCAGAAACTTCACTATCGAGCCCCCCCATCACCCCACCAAGCGCTAAAGGGCGCTGAGCGTCGGCGATGACAACCATCTGCGAATCCAAGACGTAACTGCGATGATCAATGGCTTGGAAATTCTCTCGATCCACCGCCGCTCGAACGATAATCTTATTTGACTTCACTTTGGCCAGATCGAACGCATGCAGCGGTTGGCCACACTCCATCATGACATAGTTGGTCGCATCGACCACGTTGTTGATCGGTCGGACACCGATAGCTCGAAGCCTCTTGGAAAGCCACTCGGGACTAGGCCCAATCTTGACCCCTTGGATCACTCGGGCTGTGTACCTAGGACAAGCTTGCTCAAAACGATTTTCAACGGTCAAGACATCATGCACCGATCGGCTTGATGTCTTCAAGTTGGGGTTTGGAATCGTCAACGCAATGTCATAAAGAACAGCAGCTTCTCTTGCGATTCCGATATGCCCCAAACAATCCGCTCGATTGCTGGTGACCTCCAAATCGATCACGGGCACACCTTCAACCCACTGGGTGCTCTCGTGATTCAATCCGGACATCGCCCAACGATCGACAACCTGGTCGGTCGGCAGATCAAGTTTCACGTAGTCCGAAAGCCATTCCCAAGAAATCAACATGTCACAACCCGTTAACCGATCAGGTAGCAAACTGGCGCAAGAATCGAACGTCGCTTCGGTACAAATCCCGTATATCCGTGATCCCGAATCGTCGCATGCACAGACGCTCGACGCCTAAGCCAAACGCGAAACCCGACCAAGCCTCCGGATCGATACCCACTGCCTGGAACACATTCGGATCTACCATGCCGGCTCCTCCAAACTCGATCCACTGGCCATTCCACCAGTAATCGACCTCGACACTCGGTTCGGTAAACGGAAAGAACGAAGGGCGAAAACGGATGCTCACATCTCCGCCTAAATAACTGGTGGCGAACAATCGCAAAACACTTTTCAGCTGCGCCATCGTCACGTTGCGATCTACCCACAATCCTTCCATCTGATGAAACATCGGAAAATGGGTTGCATCAGGAGCATCAGGACGGTACACGCGACCAAGAGAAATAATCCTCAGGGGCAATGCCTCTTTTTCCATGACCCGAATCTGCACCGTGCTTGTCTGACTGCGTAATAGTCTTTCTGCAGGAGCCTCACCCGAAACGGTTGACGGAGGCGATAGGGACTTGGCTGTCGCCAAATAGAAATTGTCTAACGGATCTCTGGCCGGATGATCCTCGGGGATGTTCAACGCCACGAAGTTGTGCCACTGGTCCTCGATCTCAGGGCCTTCGGTGACGTTGAAACCCAATCGGCCCATGATCTCTTTGAGATGCTCAAGCGTTTGGGTGATCGGATGGACAGTTCCGATCCTGGGCCGCAGCCCTGGGAGCGTCGGGTCCAACAAAGGACCGCTGGACTTGGGTGCAGATTCTCCGCCTAGCCTCAATACAGCTTGAGCGATCAACTCTTCGATCCGGTCTCGGACCTGGTTGAACCTCTTTCCAGCAGCGGGCTTGTCTTTGACGTCGATCGAACCGAGCATCTTTTGGACACTCTTGAGCGCACCGCTCTTTGCACCGGTGTATTTGACTCGGAACTCTTCGAGAGCTTCAGCCGTGCCGACCCGTTCTAGGCTTGAATTGGCATCTTCCAACAAGCCATCGAGGGTCGTGAGGAATTGATCCAGCGCCATGGTGTCGGCCGGTGAGCCTAAGCTGACTTCTTGGACAGAGCCTCTTTGACGGCAGCAACCACTACCTCAAAGCCGCTTGGATCATGGATCGCCATCTCTGAAAGTTGCTTGCGATCGATCTCGATGTTGGCCAAGTTCAAGCCGTCGATGAACTGGCTATAACGCAAGCCGTGCAAACGGGCAGCGGCGTTCAACCGGATGATCCAAAGACGACGGAAGTCACGGCGTCGACGACGACGATCCCGGTAAGCGAACCTACCTGCACGGACCAAGTTTTCTTTGGCGGTACGGTAGAGCCTACGACGACCGCCGACGTAACCTTCGGCCCTCTGAAACATCCGTCGCTTTGCCTGGCGACGTGCTGAACCCTTACGTGTCCTCATGGAAAATCAAACCTTAATGGTTGGAGCGACTCAGGTCCCCGCACGGAACTTACTAGATCGCTCTAGGATTGGCGATCTACCCGTCGGCCTGGACGGGGAAAATGTGCGGATGTTTTTACCCAGACGCCTGGTACTAATAAAAGGCCGTTAGTAGCTATTGCCCCGCAGAGCATCGACAATCGCGCGAGTCAGATTGGGTTCCAGGACCCTGGTTCCACGCAGTTGACGGATTTTCTTGGCCGGCTTGCTAATGGCCAAGTGGCTGGTACCACACTTGCGGTGCTTAACCTTTCCGGTTGCAGTCAATCGGAATCGTTTTTTGGTGGATTTGTGCGTTTTTTGTTTGGTCATGGCTTAGCGGAACCTGTGTCGAATGGTACCCAGAATCGCATGCAATGCGTCTTACGGTGGGGGCAAAAGTGTAGCCGGAATCCTGGGAACATCCAAGGGGAAAAACCGATTCCTCAGCGATAAGATCCGATTATGCTTTCGGGGCCGGGCCAGTCAGACCGCCGTCTGCCCTTCAGGCTGCGTTTTGAAGCTCCGCTTCGCTGGCCGGATCCGATGGATGATGCTTGGAATCGAACCTGCGTCGGACTTTATGCCTGAAAATCAGAAAAAAACGGGACCACCAGGAGTGCTTGGTCGCCTTGGGATCGAAAACACAGCCTAACGGACCAGCTAAAATCGCGGGCAAAAGAACCAGTTCGGCAATCACGCCCGCGACCAAAATGGTCAGCATCAACCATCCAAACCTTTGGGTTGGCGTAAAGGTGCTGAAGGCAAAAACAGAGAGTCCCAGCCCACTGATGCAGGCTGCCTGCAGGGTGGGGGTCCCGCATTGCTTGTAGGAAGCGATGATCGCGGCCCGCCGGTCCTTCAACTCCAGCACGTTGCCTCGGAACCAGGACAGGAAGTGGATCGTGTCGTCGACGGCAACCCCCAACGCGATACTGGCCGTCATCATCGAGCCGATATCGATGGCAATTCCCAACCAACCCATCAATCCGAATATGAAAACCACCGGGACGATATTTGGGATCATCGCCACCATCCCAGCCCGGAAACTTCGGGAAACAAAGATCATCAGCGGAGTGATCGTCAGAAAGGACCACAGGGTGCTTTCCATCAAACTCGTAAGCAAGGCTCGTTGGGCTTTGTAAACAATAGGCACCACGCCAGTGAAAACCGACGATACCCATTGCTTTGGCTGCAGCGGATCTTTGCTTTCTAAATCGATGATCTTGCTCAAAGCGGTCTCGAGCGTTCGAACCTCGTTGTTTGAAAAAGCTCCCGCCAAAACAATCGCGTCGTAGTCCTCAAGTTCTTGCAACTGAACCAAAGGCATCGATTTGGAATCGATGGTGGCTCGGGCTACTTTTAAACGAGCGTTTTTCAACAGGTTCGAGATTTCATCGGACCGAGCTTTACCGGCAGTAAAGGCTTCTCCACTGGGACCATCGACCACTTCGGGATCCCACAAAATCACCTTTTTACCCACGAACTTGGTGTCGCCACTCCAAGCGGCCAAACGCCTAAGGATTTGCACACGGTCGCTTTGAGCCTGCAAAACAGGTTCGACGACATCGTGAAGCTCGTGGACAAATTGCCCGTAGTCGACCCCTTCAAATGCAGCCACCCGAAGCGAGATTCGCCAAAGCTCATTCCCGGTATCGGAGTCCACTCTGAGAAAACCGGACTTCATAAAGTCCTCTCGCTTGGATTCAAGCGTGGAGTTGTAAACACTCCGCTCGATCATTTTCTTGGTGCTCGAGCCATTGGTTGGCAACGATGGAGCAAACGTCGCTGCCGAAAGGCTTCTGCCAACCCATCCTAGAGCACCCTCGCCAAACCGCTTCTGGATCGCTTCTTGCACTCGGAGAGTGGTCTCCATCCGCTCTAAAAAGTTCAACTTCCCAATTTCATCGGGACTGACTTCCTCGGTGTTTTGGGAACTGGCCGGGGCGCTTGCGGCCAAACTATTCTGGTTAAACTCCAGGACGATCTCCATCGGGACCAGTTTCCCAAGATGGGTTTCAAGCCAACGGTAATCCTTGAGAATCCTGGCTTGGGAATCGAAAAGTTCGAGCAAATCGATGCTGGTTCGTATCCGGAACAGGCCCAAGCTCACCGCGCCGCAGAAAACCATACTCGCCAATGCGACTCCAAAGTGGTTCCGAACGATGAAACCCGAGAACGCGCCCCAGAATCGCTCGCCGAAGGATTCGACGGCCAAATGCTCACTCTTATTAAGGCCCTGAGAATCCCGCTTGGCCTGCATTTGCTCTGGACTAAGCTCCCATCGCTTGGCATAGCCGATCAAGTGCAGGGTTGCAGGCAAGATCAAAAACAACACAAAGTTGAGGATCATCACCCCCGAGGCCGAGTAGAGTCCGAACTTTCGAATCGGAACCAACTCGCTCGAACACAGCGAGAGCAATCCAAAGGCCGTGGTCAACGAACATAGCACCGCTGGCTTGAGAGCATGAATCACCGCACGCTCGGTCGCTCCCTTTAAGCCCCCTTCGTGCACGGCATCCTGATAGTAATTGATGAAATGGACTGCACCCGAGATGGCTAAAACGTAAACCAGCGAAGGCATCGACAAGACAATTGCATCGACGGTTTCACCCGTGGCCCAAATCATCGCTAGAGCCGAAGCAGCACTGGTAACCGAGCACAAAAAGACGATCCAAGTCAACAGAAAACTACGGAGTGACCACCAAGCCAGAAACAAACCGAGAATCCCAGAGAACCCAGCCAACCGGACCAATGTCCGCTCCCCTTCCTCGTCGATCGAAATGTTGTCGACCGGAGGCCCCCCCAAATGCAACTGGGAATCAGGAATACCGACTCGGTCGATCAACCGACGCAACACCCCGGGCGGAATATTTGGCCGAAAAATTCTCTTTTGGCCATGCCCAAGCACAGGCTTGAGTTTGCCAGAGGTGCTAGGATCCAAAGAAACAATCACGCAGGTCTGACGTCCATCAGGCCCCAAAACCGCACCCTTGAGACGCTCGACGGCCTCCTCGGGAGCCAAGGCATGCTGTCCGGTAGTCAATTGAGTCAATAAGGTTCTGCCCGACTGAGCCCCCTTGAAGTACCTCTTCGCCTCGACCGCATCCACATCGTTGGGGTCAGCTTGCTCGGGAGCCACCAATTCGATCAACTGGGCAATTCGAGGATCGTCTTGCTGAGGATCCGATGGGTCTTGGCCAAGCTGACAACCATCCCAACTGACGATGATAAATTGGTCCGAAGGGAAGTTCTTCCTAAACCTGGCAAGCTCATCGGTCTCACGATACGTCTTGGGCAACCAGTCTTCCACTTTATTTACGTTGCTCTGGACGGCTAGTCCTGCACCGTAATAGGCAAAAGGGACACATGCCAGACTCAAGAGTAGCACAAGCCAACCCCATCGGTCGTAGAACGTTTTTCCGCTGTTGGAGTTGTTCTGCACTTGGATGCCTAATTCGGGGCGACGGATGACGGTTCTTGGGAACGACGACTCTGGAACTTAACTCTGGGAAGGAACTCTAGGAGGTTGTTGATCCCTTGACCAAAGGAGGATTGACCCAGGAACATCTGGACGGATCCATGAAAAATCCGTTGACGAGGAGACCGAGTTTACAAAACCCCAAGCGATTCCCATAGTTTGAAAATCCGCAAAGGGGGTACTTTTTCCCAAAACCAGCAGTGTTAGGGAGCTGGCGCAAAATTTGCCGAACCGGGTATTTGAAACCTCACACCATCGGTCTGCATCGGCAAAAAGCGCCGTTCAAATGGAGGAAAACCACCAAACCTATCCCACCGAAGGGCCCCGCCACCATTAGGCCTGTTGATTTTACAAGATCCCACATGGCCTGCGGTTTTGATTTTTCGCAATCTTCATTGCAATAAATCCGTCTGATTCTGGGATTTCCAGAAACATTGCTTGTTGAAATTCAGTCTCAATTAAGATAAGCTTTTTTGTCGAAGCTGATGATAGCACTCCCTGTTCCAAAAGAACCCTCCTGCCAACATGTCCCCTCCCTGGAATTTAAACGCAGTACCGGTCGAGTATCTTGCTCCCGAAACCGAGGGTGTGGTGGTGGATTTATGTGGTGAAGAAAAGAACGTTCACCGTCTTGAAGAACTTGGGATCCGTTGCGGTTGCAAAATCCGGATGCTTTGCCCGGGTGAGACTTGTTTGCTAGCCATCGAGGGCAAAAAAATGTGCCTTCGATTGAATTCCACCGCAGAGATTCTAGTTCAACCTTTGACTCCCTAGTCGACTTGGGTAAGTCCATCGAGCTTCGAGCAATTAGGCAGTGCCCATTCATGGTGACGATCACGTTAAGTGAGTTGCAAGCGGGTCAGGCGGGGACCATTGTCAGTATCGAGGGGAATGACTCGGTTGCGGCACGTCTGATGGAAATGGGGCTAATCCCCGGGGAGCTGGTGCAGATGGTTGGACAAGCTCCTTTGGGAGACCCAGTTGAGTACGAGGTTGTAGGGTACCGACTCAGCTTGCGTCGAGTGGAGGCTCGCCGAGTTCGTGTCGAAAGAGCATAGGGGAACTGAATGCCTACGGTCGCATTGATCGGCAATCCAAATACTGGCAAGAGCAGTTTGTTCAATGCGCTGTGTGGAGGCCAAGCGAGGGTCGGGAACTATCCGGGAGTCACGGTTGAACACAAGACCGGACGTATGCAAATTGGGCCGCCGCCACTTAAGATTGTGGAGTTGGTGGATTTGCCGGGAACGTATTCCTTGAGCGCGCGCTCAGCCGATGAAGCTGTTTCGGTTGAGGTATTGTCGGGAGAAATGCCGGGATTGACACGCCCCGATGCGGTGATCGTGATTCTTGATGCCACGAACTTGGAACGCAACTTGTATCTGCTGAGCCAAGTTCTTGAGTTGCAATTGCCCACGCTAGTGGCTCTGAATATGTGGGATCGGCTCAGTTCCGAGGGGATCGCGATCGATCCAAAAATGCTTTCGGAGTCTTTGGGGGTACCTGTCGTTTGCACCAGTGCCTCAAAAATGATAGGGATAGCAGACTTGAAACTGGCTTTGTCGGATCTTCTAAGCGGTACGGCCAAGCCCCTGCGATCCAGAGAGAGTCTTGCCTGTGGTGCTTTTCCCGAATCGTTTCATCGGCAGGTCGATGAGCTCCAAAGGTTTTTAGAGTCTCAAGGTTGTCCGCTTTTGCGATTTCAAGCCGAGCGGTTGCTAATCGACGATCCTCAAGCCCATTCGTATCGGGTGATTCCCAGGGGACTTGCTGCTTGGGTTACCCAGCGGGTCGGCCAATCTCGACAAGAGCTTGCCGACCAAGGCGTCTTGATTCCGTTGTTCGAAACGCGCGCCCGATACGCTTGGATCAAGCAACGGGTTGCAGGGGCGATCCAAAGAAGTCCGATGGATCGAAAGAATTCTGCAAGCGACCAGTTTGATCGTTGGTTGACTCATCGATGGTTTGGCTTGCTGTTCTTCATCCTCCTGATGTTTTTGATTTTTCAATCGATCACCTGGGTTGCAAGCTGGCCAATGGATGGAATCAATGTGGCTTGTGGGTGGTTAGCAGATCAAGTTGCCTCGATGATGGCACCTGGACCTCTGCGCAGTTTGTTGGTCGATGGAGTCCTAGGCGGAATCGGATCGGTACTGGTCTTTTTGCCTCAAATCGCGATTTTATTTTTCTTCATCGCGGTGCTTGAGGATTGTGGTTACATGTCCAGAGCCGCTTTCATGATGGATAAGTTCATGTCGGTCATCGGAATGAGCGGGAAATCCTTTTTGCCGCTGATGTCTTCCTTTGCCTGTGCTATTCCTGGCATCATGGCAACGCGAACGATCGAGAATCGACGTGATCGGATGGTCACTTTGCTGATCGCCCCTTTGATGAGTTGTTCGGCAAGGTGGCCTGTCTATGTGCTCATGGTTAGTGCTTTTGTTCCAAACCGATCTTACCTCGGCGGCTGGGTGGGTCTCCAAGGAGCGGTACTTTTTGGAATCATGTGCGTGGGTGCTTTGGTCTCGATCCCAGTAGCATGGTTGCTTAAGCGATTCGTTTTCCCAGGCGATCCATCGACCTTCATCATGGAGCTTTCGAGTTACAAGTGGCCTAGTTTGCGAGTGGTGATCATGCGTGTCTGGGAACGCGTCCTTTCCTTCATCGCTCGAGCCGGTTCTCTGATTTTTATCACCTCTGTGCTTGTGTGGGCGGCAGCCTATTTCCCTGGTGATCATGGACCGGCCGACAAGGCCCAGGCGGAGTTAGAAGCTCAAGAATCGATGAACAATCCCGACACAACCAAGCTTGAATCCCTCCGGGAACAGGTCCATCGCTACAACGCTCAGTTGATTTCGCAAAGTTACCTCGGGAGGGCTGGTGATTGGATCGAACCGATCGTTCGACCTCTGGGGTGGGACGGCAAAATCGGTATTGCCGTCTTGGCTTCTTTTCCGGCTCGCGAGGTGATCGTCGCGACACTTGGGACCATTTACTCGCTGGGTTCGGATCAAGACCAGCACAGCCAAGGGCTAGTCGACCAACTCAGGGCTGCCACCGGACCTGATGGCAAAGCGGTCTATTCGTTGGCGACTGCATGTTCGATTATGGTTTTCTTTGCACTTTGCGCGCAGTGTGTCTCGACGCTCGTTACGATCCGTCGGGAAACCAATTCATGGCGATGGCCCATATTCTCGTTCGTGTACATGACCACGCTTGCTTACATCGGTGCTTGGATTGCCTACAGTTTCATGAGCCGTTGGTGATAGATTCATGACGCATGCAACGGACTATCCTGAATTTCGACAACTCTTGGGTGCACACGGCTGCTCGACCATCTGCACACGAATCCTGTTTTTCTGGGCTCCTTATGCGATCGCAAAGGCTTATCCTGCCGAGCCGTTGTATTTGGGCCTATTGGGGTTGGTACAAGCCATCCCGGCTTTGAGCCTCGCGATTTTGGGTGGACATCTAGCCGATTTTTTAGATCGCAGAAATTTACTACGCTACTCTTATGCTTTGCAGTGTCTTTGCGCCGTTGGCATGACAGCTTCGGTCTATACCGATGGCTGGATGAAATTGGCGGTGATCTTTGTGTGCATGTTCTTCTTGGGAGTTGCACGTGGGTTTGCTGACCCGACGATGCCAAGCTTGGAGGCGCAGATCGTTCCGAGGTTGGCGGCCCTAAGCGCAGCGACTTGGACAACCATTGTCTGGCATGCTTGTGCTGTCTTTGCACCTCTGCTTGCCGGGGCTTTGATCCAATACATCGGAAACCTAGCTCCCTTTGTTCTGGCCATCCTGTGCTCGAGCCTTTCGATCGTGCTGGTGAGTTGGATTTCACCTAAGCCAAGACAACAGCAAGGCCCCAAAGAGCCGTTAGGCCAGTCGATCACAGCGGGTTGGCGTTTTGTGATGCAAAGGCGAATCCTTTGGAACTCGATGGCATTGGATCTATTTGCCGTCCTCTTTGGAGGTGCCATCGCGATGCTACCTTTGTATGCAGACCAAATTCTGCATACCGGCCCGGTCGGGCTTGGGATCCTGAGTGCCTCACCGATGCTTGGAGCCTTGATCTGCGCCATTCTTTGCATCCGTTTTCCTCCGAGGGCCAATGCCGGAAAAATTTTGCTCTCGAGCGTCTTTGGTTTCGGAATTTGCATGATTGTCTTTGCGCTCTCGACAAACTTGGTCCTTTCGGTCGCAGCGCTGTTTTTCAGCGGGATGCTCGATGGAGTCAGCGTCGTGATACGCAAGTCCATTTTGAGGTTGTATTCACCCGAGTCCATGCGAGGTCGGATCGCGGCGGTCAATTCTGTTTTTATCGGTGCTTCTAATGAGCTGGGGGAACTCGAAAGCGGACTTGCAGCCCACTGGCTCGGATTGGTTCCCAGCGTGGTTATCGGTGGCATGACCACTTTATGCATCGTGGTGTGTGTGTCGCTCTTTGGCAAAGAAGTCCGAGAATTTGATATGCATTCTCAAATGCAGCCACAACCCAAGGAAAACAAGTAGCAACTACCGAACTGTTTGAATCTTGGCTGGCCCCGCTTTTTCACAGACATCCGTCCAGGATCCATCGATAATGTCCACCTTGATCTTATCCAGCAACCACCGAGCTTGCTGGTCGTCTTGAACGATCACAAAGACCACCGGTCCCCAACTGGATTGACCAACGCCCCGAAATCCTAAACTTCGAAATCGATCTACCCAGTAACGAATTCGTGGACTGCGATAAGCATCCCCTACTGCAGGTGCGAATATCTCGCCTGCCAATTCACCGTACAAACCGATCGCATGGCTTGCACCTGGGTAATCTGAGTTCTGCAAGCAAGGTAGTATCTGCTGGTCGACGAGTTCGAGCATGCGGGCTCGGTTGGGATTCTCTCGTTTAGAACAAAAATCAAAAATAGACTGCTCGTTGTCTCCCCAATCCCCTTGATAAACATCCTCGCACACCAAGACAACGCGCCACTGGTCGGGAAAGGACTGTAAGCGGGTCCTGGGGGTATCGACAGAGTCTGATAGAGATAGTTTTCCTTGGTCGACGATCATTTGCCCATGCAAAAAACCATGCAACCCGATGTGAGATCGCAGACCACGTCCGCTGTCGATGAGGATGTCTTGCAGATGGCGACCCCGATCCATCAAACTTGCACTACTTGGTGAATCGAGATTCAGTGCATTGAGCATCGCAGAAGCCGCGCAAGCAAACTGAGTTCCTGAACCGAGCCCAACATGCGGTACCGGAGCTTGTTCAAGCTCGATTCTTCCCAACGGGACCGTGCCATGCCGTTTTTGAAAGCGGTCATAGACGTCGTTGAATCGTCTTTTCCAATAGCTGTCTTGCCAGTCAAGTGACAGGTCCTGTCGAGCGGTTGCTGAACCTTTCTCCCAAGAGCGATTCATGGTCATCGAAAGTCGCACCGAGGGCCGATCGATCATCAACCCGATCCCACCAAAGCGATGGGGTGCCTGTGGGTGGATCTCTAGTAGCCCAAAATGCAAACGCGAATAGGCCTCAACCAGCAGACGCTCATCGAAACAATCGTTCAAAATGTTCGAATCAAGTTTCGACAGCACTGTCTTTCAATCGAATCGGTGCGGTTGTGTCGACCTTGACCTGTGCGATTACAAGTGCGTTGTCTTGGGAGCCCCTCCAACTGGGAAGCTCGAGCCTATTGGCAACCCATCCTGGATGAAGAACTCTGCCTGATGGAGTCGATGAATCCCCGACCAGATCCCAACGGTTCGGAGAGGCTGAATCTGGTATTTCGATCAACTCTCCTTCGATCTGATCGACTAAGGTCGTTAGCTCCATGCACTCATCAAGGCATTGGTGGGATTGGTCAAGAACCCCCCTAGCCATTCGACCAACCTGCTCATCGCTTAAGCCTTCAAGATCCTCGTAGATCAAGTCGACCAGACCCGCGCGGCGTTGCAAAAGAGCAAGCAAAGTGATCGCTTCACTTCGCCGACCTATCCGGCTTGAACCACTCCTATGGGAACCCGAGCTTGGTGCATCCTCTGGATCGCCACGACTGCTGCTGTAATACCCTTTACCCAGCCCCGGGGTGGCGGGAATGGTCAAAGGGGACTTCTTGGACACTCTTTTGATGCGTCCCGTGGGTCGCTTACTTGCCTGCAACTCCAATTTGAGGACTTGGCTGATAGCTTGGGCTACGTTGGGATCCAACAAGGTTCCAAAGAAGGCACGAATCGCTAGTACTAGTCTCATGGTGTGCTATGCGAAGTACTCATGGATCGAAGGCAGGATTGACCGCAACGCGAGATTTTATCCTGTTGACTTTGTCCTTGGAATCATCATTCTTGTCATTTCCGAAAATAAGGACTCTCGACCCATAATTTGCCACTCCAGGAAAACTCAAGCAAGAATGCTAAGCGATTACCGGCAAAATCTTCTGTCAGAACTCAAAAAAACGAAATCAACCGTGGGGCGGAGTATCTGAACCGACGGAAAAATTGTCTTTGTAATCACAACAGCCCGCCGTCTTGCGCTTTCGACTACTGAGATTGGCGACGATCCAGTAAACTTCTGCGAAGCCTTGATAGATTCAATTCCTGAGAGAACTTCCTCATGAGAAGCCTTACTACGCTTGAGGGTAAATCCGACGCCGAAGCCTTCGTCGCCTACCTTCTGACCCTGGGTATTTCCACTCATGTAGAACCCGCATCGAGCCCCATGGATGCCAGATTCCAAAACGGGCCAGCAGCCGACTCGACAAAGCCCGATCTATGGGAAGTCTGGATCAAGAACGAGGATCGGTTGGAACAAGCCAAAGAGGAATTGGCCGCCTTCGAAGCCTCTCCAAAAGACCCCAAGTACTCCGCAGCGCTGCGTCAAGCCAACCAAATCCTCAAAGAGCAACGAGAACAGGCACGACTGCGCCAGCGCAACATCCAATCCCCTCGACTCGACCAGCCAAGAGCCTCCATGTTCAGCGGAAAACTACCACCGCTCACATTGACCCTGGTTATCCTCTGTTGCGTTTTTGGATTCCTGACGGCTTTTTCAAAACCAAGCCCAGAAAACCGACTCGGACTCTCGATCGTCAAGCAGTTGCAGTTTGTCGATATGGGGCTCTATGCAAAAACCCTCGACCCTGCAGCTTCGCTCAAACAAGGCGAACTCTGGCGAGTGATCACTCCGGCGTTTCTTCACGGCGATCCGATCCACCTACTGATGAACATGTTGGCCCTTGCTTCCTTGGGACGACTCGTCGAAAGAATGATCGGCATTCGACGCTATGCAATCCTGCTGGTCCTGCTAGCCATAGGGTCCCACCTTCCTCAAGGCCTCTTGGGAGAAAATCTCTTAGGTGTCCGAGGACTCTCTGGTAGCCCTAACTTTGTAGGAATCTCCGGGGTGATCATGGGGCTCTTTGGCTACATCGCGATCAAGACCAAGCTGAACCCGAACATAGGATTTTCCCTATCGCCGCAATCCTATTTCATGGTTGCGATCCTGCTGGTGATCGGATTTGCAGGGGAGATGTTTGGGAATGTTGGCAACCTTCACATGGCCAACTTTGCACACCTGGGTGGACTCGTTTCGGGTGTTTTGCTTGGCATCATCAGCGAACAAGTGCGCGGCTGATCGACTCGATCAGGTCCGAAATGGAAAAGGGTTTTGGCAACACCGCTTGGGCCCCGAGTTGATGGGCTCGGGCCCGAATGCAATCGTCCAACTTTGCTGACATCAAAATGCAAGGCAACTGAGGCAACGCTTGGCGAACACGCTCGAGTGTCCCGAGTCCATCCAACCTTGGCATGTGAATATCAAACAAAGCCAAATGAATGTTGCCACACTCAATCGCTTCGATCGCTTCAAGCCCATCGGACGCTTGGCAGGTCCGGAATCCACGTCGGCTCAGTACCTCATCGAGCGTCATCCTGAAGGCTGCGTCGTCATCTGTTATTAGAACTCGATGTTCCATTTTAACTTATCGCGATGATCATGCCGGGGACTTCTCCCCATGAAAAAAAGACCATACAACTTCCCTGATTCCATAACATTATCACCATCGCCCCGGCCAAATCAATTCCGCTTCCGGAGACTTTTATTCCATGATCCATCCTGAAGAGTTTTGGGCCGGCTTAGCAGACGATCTCCAGGAAAGGAAGTCCCAAGGGCTGTTTCGCAGCCTCGTTTCCAGCCGGCACGTCGGTCCGACTTCCACCATTCGGCACGGAAAAGAAGTGCTGCATTTTGCATCCAATGACTACCTAGCCATGGCTTGGAACCCCGCAGTATGCCACGAATACCACAGAATTGCCTCCACCTGGGGCGTCGGCTCAGGCGCAAGCCCCCTAATCCTCGGGGCTTCTGAAGAATACCGGAACCTAACCATAGCGTTATCCTCGTGGCACCATTGCGATTCGGCTCTGGTCTTCCCATCTGGATATGCCGCCAACTTTGGTACCCTGGCCGCTTTGGCCTGCCCTGAAGATCTCATCCTCTCAGATTCTCTCAACCATGCATGCCTGATCGACGGTTGCCGCATCTCCAAAGCCACCCTAAAAATCTACCCTCACTGCAATCTGAATGCCCTGGACCAACTTTTGAAAAAACATCGCAGTGAGTTTCGAATGGCCTTTATCGTCACCGACTCGCTCTTTAGCATGGACGGAGACTTAGCTCCCATGGCCCAAATCGATTCGCTCTGCGGCCAGTACGATGCTATCGGTTTGGTCGACGAAGCCCATGCCGCAGGAGTCTTAGGTCCACAAGGCCAAGGTCTCCTGGGCCAAGCTCAATGCGATCCGAGCCGCTGGATTAAAACCGGAACACTCAGCAAAGCAGTCGGCTGCTCAGGAGGCTACGTCGTAGGAAGCCAATTGCTATGCGAGACGCTCCTGCATCGTGCACGTCCACTGGTCTTCTCCACTGCCCTGCCACCTGCTGTACTGGGGGCTGCAGCCAAATCCATCGAAATCCTCCAAAGCATGGACGCCCAAAGACACTCCCTGCTTGAGCTGAGCAACCATCTCCGCAGAGAACTTCAAAACCTGGGCCTTCGAACTCGCCTGGACACTAGCCCGATCCTACCTGTTTATGTCGACGACCCTCACCAAGCCATCGAGCTTTCCACGAGACTGCTTCAAGAAGGGATCTATGTACCAGCCATACGCCCTCCGACCGTCCCGGCCGACCGATGCCTGCTTCGTATCAGCCTCAATGCCGCGCATACCCCCCAAGATTGCCAACGACTGCTCGATACGCTCAAGCGAATCAAATCATCAAGCAAATAAGGCTCTGATCGGTTGACCCATGTCCGTAATCGACACCGGACGATCTGCATCGTAAAGACTCTTGCTGTAGTCGATCCCCAAGCTGGCGTGGATCGTGGCAAAGAAATCTGGAACTCCCACCGGATGACTTATGATTTTTTTACCTAGATCATCCGTTTGGCCATAAGCTCCCTGGTGTCGCAACCCGCCTCCGGCCAGCACACAGCAAAACGCACTGGCTTGATGCCCGCGACCTCCCCCACTGTCAAACTCCGGTGGCCGACCAAACTCCGTGGTGATCACGATCAAGGTTCGATCGAGTTGCCCTTTGGAATCTAAATCCGCAATCAAGGCACTGACGGCTGTGTCCATTTCTCGAATCAGCGCATGCTACTGCAGGATCCCCTCGTTGTGAACATCCCATCCTGAGCCGTTGAGGAAATTCAAATTGTGCGATACTTCGATAAACCGAACACCACGCTCAGTGAGCCTGCGAGCCAGCAAACATCGCTGCCCAAATTCACCCCCGTAACTCTCTCGAAGACCATCGGGCTCAACACTCAGATCAAAGGCTCTAGTAAACTCAGGACTACTCCAGCGAAAACTCTCCTGGATCGCTTTCCGATAATCGGAAACCTCGGTGTTTGTCGATTCACTGGATTCCTGACTAAGTCGCTTGAGCCACTCTTGCCGACGCTCTCGGCGCTGCCCAGAAAGCCCTTCGGGATTGGACAGTCCCGCTGGCCCCTGACTCGTATCTATCTCGCTCATTAGCTAGATTGGCAAACATCCAAGCTCTGGTCGGAATGCCCAACGTCAATCGATTGCTAGCAGGGCGCCTTGCATCGGGATCAAAGGTTAATTCCTCCACATCCAAACTGCACCCGAGCAATACGCTAAAGCGTCAACAATCTGCTCGGCCTCCAATCGCCTTGGATCCGGTGCGGCAAAGAAACGACCAGCCGAACCGGACTTGCGATTGCTCCCAAGCGACTCTCGCCCATAAGCTTGGCTCGTAACGATCGTGCGAACCAATCGGCGAGAATCGTATCGGGATTTCATGAACTCATTGGCAAGCCAATCAAGCAACCCTCGATGACTCGGCTTAGCACCTTCCCAGTCCCCAACAGGCTCGACGATCCCAGCACCCATAAGCCTTCTCCAAATACGGTTGACGTAGACTCTTGCGAACCTTTGGTTCTGCGGTGAAGTCACATACATCGCCAGACGCTCGCGAGTCGCTTCGGGAGCATCGGGCAAGCCTTCGAGCAACTCAGGCCATGGCCATTTGGGCTATACCGGCTTGTCCACATCCAAAGTCACCTTGATCAAAGCTTCACGCGTCTTGTTTTCAAAGAAGGCAGAAGGTACCCGGCTCGACTTGGGCACCGTCAAGGGTTTTTGCTCGAGCATCGATGCGATCGAATAAAGATCTTCCTGCGTCGACCTATGATAGGGTGAGTCATGGCAGCGTGCGCACTGGGTCTGGATCCCAAGGAAAGCGCTCGCGAGTATCTGCGCCTTGGCCGCCTGTGGTGCGTCATTGTCTCCCGCGATACCAAAGCCTGCGCTGCCCCCCTCGTGCGGACTACCCCGCATCAAAATCAATTCCGTAACCCAACGATCCACCGGCTTGTTGTCGCGAAATGCATCGTAAAGAAACCATCGAAAAGGTCCTGTGGTATTTAGACTCGAATTGATCAGCGTAGGATTCTCGGCCAACACGTCCTGCCAATACCCCATCGATGCATCCGCATGCCGATTGCCCGCAGCCGTTTGTCCTGCCCCGGATCTGCGAGATACTCCTCTAACTCTTTCTGGGTCGGCGGTAACCCGATCAAATCATAAGTTAGCTTTCGTAGAAATTTCGCATCATCGAGCTTCGGTGAATAACGTACCTGATCTTCCTCGAGCGGCTCGCGGATCCAATTTGCACCCTGTGAAATCCATGTTTCTAGCGATTGAATCTCTTCTGGTTTTAGTCCCTGATCGCCAGGTGGCATGCGTTCCTCCGAAGAATCCGCAAGCACACGCTGGATCAGCAAACTCTGGGCTGGATTTCCCGGGACAATCGCCGGTTGTCCAGAGTCCCCACCCGCTAGCATGCTCTCTATGTCCTCCAGGCCCAATCCCCCTTGGCGATTCTCGACATGGCATCTTCCACATTTGCTGGCCAAAAGCGGTAGAATCGAATCACCCAACCACCGAGCACTGGCCTGCTGCGCCTCATCGAGTTGCGATTGCATCTGCTTATCGAGTCGCACAGCCTCGTGAATCTTCTCCTCAAGGAAAGCATCGATTGGATGTACATCCTGCGAACTTGCCAGCTTGCGCCTGCGTTTGGTATCAAGTCGCTCTAGCAGACGTTCGGTGCGATCCAACTGTGCAATGGCATGCTGGTCATCGTAAGGAATCCATCGTGTGGAATCGCCCCAAGCTACCAATTTGACTTCTTGAGCTTGAGCATCGATCCACCCCAGGCATGTCTCACCCGGATCGGTGCGGAAGCCTTTACCCCCGACAATGGTCTCCAGAACAAGACGGACTTTGCCGTCAGAGGGTACCTCAATATCCACTTGAATTTGCTGCTGCCGATGCTCTGCCATACGCGTTGAAGGAAAAGGGCTCGCTGTGACAGGTGTCATCGCAGGCTTTTAGCCATTATCGTACTGGTTCTGATCCTGGGCAAACAAAAAGCCGGTCTGCACCCATAAGAAACCGACCGGCTTTCATTTTACAAAAAACCGAACCTAGTTTCGGCAAAAACTCTAGTTGGGAACTGGCTCTCCTTCGACGATCTTAGGTGTCGAATCCGATGGCACCGATGCTGCCGGAGCAGCGACTTGGTTGGTTGCTCCTGGAACCACGTTACCAAAAATGATCGGACCCATTCCCCCACCACCAGCTTGAGGCTGGTTGTAGATGTAGATCGCATCGAGCGCTTTGGTGATTCGCAACTGGCATTCGGTCAGGTGAGCTGCCGAATAAGGATCCATCGCAGTACCTCCGGCCAACACAGCATCCACTTTCTTCTTGAGCTCCTTGAGTTGCATCAGTGACAAACTGGTGATGGCTTTGTTGCTCGAAGCAGCCGGAACCGCCAGATCGATCAGCCGATCCAAGTATTCGCGTTGCAAATTCCGCCTCCAGGAACTGATCCTAGGCTTCCTCGCGTTGACTTCCCCTTCTGGGTTGGCAGTCAGCTCAGACCAAACTTCCGCTTGAACCTTGTCGAGCATCTCCGGCAATGTCAACGCATCTTGATCCTTGGGAACCAACATCTCATTGTCGTACACACGACGCAACGTGGTGGGGTTCATCAGCATGGTCAACGCACTGGCTTGGATCCCTAGAATTCGATCGTGCACTGGGAATGTGGATTCACCCATCGAACGAACACCTTCATCGATCCACTTGTCGTTGGTCAATCGAGTCAAGATCGCGTTGGAAAGACCGAACGAATCGTCTCGAAAGGCGTTGCGGATTACGAAATCCAAGGCCTTGCGTTGTTGCTCGGCTGGAACCGGGACCAAGGACTGACGGTTGCCCGGATCACCCTTCTTGTCACGGTTGACGGTCGCTCCACCAATCCAGTTGGCCATCATGCTGACGGCTTTGGTTTGCTCACCAAGGGTCAGCTCATAACCTCGTCTGGCCTTGCTCCAACTATCGCCCTCTTTGACAAACTTGTCCAAAAGCCGTTCTCGATAGAGTTTTACCAATCGGATTTGGTTTTCGCAGTAATCCAGGGGATCCTTCGAGTAGTCGTAGCGACGGGCCAATGGATCTGGACCACCGGTGTCCTCGTCGGTCGCATACTGAAGCTCTGGCTCGCTGGCTCGCTTGAGAATCTCTGGCAATTTGCCTTCTTCGGGCGAATAGCCATACTCGATGGCCCAGTAGTCGTAAGGACCGATACCGATCATCGTGTAATCGCCTCGGGTCTCGCTATCGAGTTGGTAAGGCATATTGATCGGGATGTAATCCATGACCGACGAAGCGATGGTTCGCTGGCCTTTGACTCCGTTGGAATTGATCTCTTTAAGAGACAAGGCGCTGGAAGCTTTGAAGTTGTGCCGAAGACCCAAGGTATGGCCAACTTCGTGTGCAACCAGTTCTGCAAGCAATGGACCGATGAAAGACTCAGGCATTCCGTCAAGCATCTCTTCCTTGGGCTTGTCGGCTTTCTTCTCTTCCGGCTTTTTGTCCTCAGGCTTAGCACCGCCAGCGGCTGGCTCTTGCTCGGCCAAGAACTGTCCGTTCTCGTCCATCAAATCCAACGCCAATCGCGCCATCGACATGTCCATCTGCATGCCATGTGCGGCGTTGCAAAAACCGTTGACTTGACTGGTACGTCCGTAAAGTCCATCAAAAGGAGACGAACCCATCAGCTTGGTATCCAACTTGGTCAACGGATGGCCAGCGTAAGGCATTTGCGATTGGAGGGCATAAATCCCTTGCAAATGCCTTTGATTTGCCTCTGGAGCCAAACGAACCCGAGGGTCCCATGTCGGATGGGAACCGAGCCAGGAAATCGTCTCAGGAGTCATCCCCTCCATAGCGATCTCGGGCATCATGTCATGGTATTGGAAGTTAAAGTGTCGAATCCAACCATCGGTCAGCACGACATCCGCGTCGAGGATTTCCCCAGTCATCGGATGCACCCGACTTGGCCCGATCGCGGTTCCGACGTCGTTGTTGAGCCAACGAATGAAGTTGTACTGGACGTCTTCTGGATCCAAATCCATGGTCGCCGGAGAGCGTGGATCTTGGTAGAGAACTTCGATCGCATCGGAGTATCCGATCTGCTCGAAAGCCTTGTTCCAGTACTCGATGCCTTGCTTGACCCAACGGCGATAACGTACCGGAGTGGTGTGCTCGATGTAGAAACGAATCGGTGTGACCGGCGGACTGACCTTGAGACTAGGGTCTCGCTTCTCAAGTCTCCAACGGGTGATGTAACGGACTCGCTTTTTGTCGTCGTCGTAGCTACCTAAATCGGTGTAGTTGGTGACAAAGTACCCGACGCGTTGATCGGCTTTGCGTGGCCGATAGCCAGTGTCTTCTGGAACTTCGCTGAAGGAATAATGGATCGTTTGAAGCTTGCCACCAGCGGTGACGACCTCAAAAGCCAACTCGGTATTCTTAGTGAAAGGCTTGGCCTTGACCACCTTGGTCAACTGGGGATCTTGTACCCGTACACTTGGACCAAAGAATTTACCTGCATTGCCAACAAACAATGCATCGGCATCGATCACCGGACCACCCTGAGGTGCCATCGCCACGATGGGAATGTCCAATAGCACCGTGTCGGTGAATAGTCGCTTGACCGAAGACTTCGACTCCGGTTCGCCGTTGGATCGAATATCCAGCTCGGGTAAAATCAAAGCCAGACGCTTGTTGTACATCCGCCAGTACACGTAGTAATCACCGGCCTGAAGACCAGCAAACTTGTCCCCACTGCTGACCGTAAGGGCAATGAAGTACTTCTTGGTAAGCAAGTCCTTGGGAAGCTCCATCAAGACTTGGCCATCTTTGTCCCGGACCCAAAGCTTGCACAAAGCACCGCGGTCAGGCGACTTGGACTCCACTTTCGTGTAGCCTTCAGTGACTTTGTCGAAAGGTGGATACTCGGCCCCCGGGGCCTCTTGGGAATAAGCCGCTTGTGGGGCCAACAAGCCCGACACAAGACTCACACCAAGGACGGCAGAACTTGCCGCTCCTTGGATCCACGATCGAAGGTGTTTTCTATTCATTCGTCTATTCCAAAATCGGTAAAAGAACTCTGGTTGATCCGTATGCAAAACCTAGGTCAGCCTCAAGCGACTCTAGGGACAAAGACAGACTTAAATCTCGCTGAGCTTATCCCAAGGCGCGAAACAATCGGTAAGCTCGCTTCCACCCGAAAACTTCGCCGATCCTTCACGTTTCCTAAGATCCGACGAGTCCCCCCAGGCTGTGTGTCTTGAGATTATGAACAGGGTCATCCATTCGGTCTACTAAAAAGGTGCTGTAAATGCACTTACTTAGGGGGACTTTTCAGCCAAAAGCTGCCAAGTCGTTTCGAGCCTGGCTCAGGCCCAAAAGTTCCACAACGGCGCAAAGACCACCCAAGAGAATCTTTTCTTATGCAAGGAGCATTGAACAATTTCTACCGATTCCAGGGCCTGAAAAACCTCTCATTTTTGAAAGATTCATGAGCGCCTTGGCCGTGGAATTACGTCTTTAACTCTGTAGGGGACGTCGCCCGGGTCTCCCACCAGCTTCGGTTTGCTTGGTTGTCAGGTGCACCCGGACAAACCTCTTTTGTCCTGAGTGCTTTGACAAAGAGCAGACATCGAGTTGCTCGTCTGAAACGTCTCGCCCGAATCGTCTTCTAGGTGCCCGGCCTAGCAGACTTTTCCCGAGCGATCTTGGAGGCTCCCCAACTGGATGGCCCCACTTTTCCAGTCTGTAATCGACCTTCAGGCTGTGGCAATGACTCTATGGTAGCTCTGGTCTTGGGCCCGAAGTTTCGCGAAGACATTTCGCAATAAAAGCAATAAAAATAGAGAGAAAGCAAGCGATTGGATCGTTGCTTCAATCTGTCGCGGCGCAATCCACTCGAAAGAATGCTCGATGCTCTGAATCGATGTCGATCGGGAATATACAATTGGGGTTTGTGGAGTTTCACCAAGCCCACTCGATACGATTCGATCCCCGTTTGAATTCGACCACTATGAGCCAAAGCGCATCTGTTAGTTCCGAATCGATGGATCCAACCATCCAGGGTACTTACTCGGAAACCCCCGAGTCGCTCGAACAATACAGTTACGATGACGACATCGTCCGATGGTTTGTTTTCGCGACGATCCTATGGGGGCTGGTGGCCACATCCTTGGGTGTCGTGGTGGGGCTGTTGTTAGTCCTGCCGGAATTCGCCGGAAATTTCCGCAGCGATGTCGCAGCGGTCCTCTCTTTTGCCCGACTCAGACCGCTGCATACCAATGCGGCGATCTTTGCCTTTGCCGGGAACGCGATCTTTGCGGCGGTTTACTACAGCACTCAGCGGTTGTGCAAAGCCCGCATGTGGTCGGACGCACTTAGCCGACTGCATTTTTGGGGCTGGCAAGGGATCATCTTGGCTGCCGCAGTGACACTGCCGCTTGGTATCACCCAAAGCAAGGAGTACGCCGAACTTGAATGGCCGATCGATATTGCGATTGCGGTAGTCTGGTTGTTGTTCTTTGGCACCAACTTCATGATGACGCTGATCCATCGTCGAGAGCGTCACATGTATGTGGCCCTGTGGTTCTACATCGCGACGATCGTTACAGTGACGGTCTTGCACGTTTTCAATAACTTGGTAGTTCCCGTTGGATTGGGCAAAAGCTATCCGATCTATGCGGGGGTCCAAGACGCGCTGATGCAATGGTGGTATGGTCACAATGCGGTTGCCTTTTTCCTGACGACTCCATTCCTGGGACTGATGTACTACTTCTTACCCAAAGCCGCAGACCGACCGGTCTTTAGCTACAAACTGAGCATCATACACTTCTGGTCCTTGGTCTTTATCTACATCTGGGCCGGCCCGCACCATTTGCACTACACGGCGTTGCCCGAGTGGGCCAGTACTTTTGGCATGCTCTTTAGCGTGATGCTTTGGATGCCCTCCTGGGGGGGAATGATCAACGGACTGCTAACCCTGCGGGGAGCTTGGCACAAAGTCACCGCAGATCCAGAGCTGAAGTTCTTCGTCGTTGGGATCACCTTTTATGGCATGTCGACCTTCGAAGGTCCGATGCTATCGATCAAGAGCGTCAATGCGCTATCGCACTATACCGATTGGACCATTGCCCACGTTCACTCAGGAGCGCTGGGGTGGAATGGCTTTATGACTTTTGGAATGATCTACTGGCTACTGCCTCGACTCTATCAAACCAAACTCTACAGTACGAAACTCGCCGAATGGCATTTCTGGATAGGCACCATCGGTATCTTGCTGTACATCATCCCGATTTACATCGCTGGGATCACCCAAGGCTTGATGTGGCGAGAGTTGACCCCCAAAGGAGACCTTGCCAACACGTTCATGGACACTGTCCCGGTGCTGATGCCCTTTTGGTGGGCTCGGGTCCTGGCCGGTGTGCTGTATGTCTCTGGAATTGTCCTGCTTGCCTACAACGCCATCATGACCTGGATGTCCAGGCCCGCAAAATACGAAGTCCCAATCTACTCGGCGCCGCGACTGAGTCGCTTCTACGTCGAGAACGTTCAAGACAGCAGTCCGCTCGATGGGGTTCCCGTCCTGGACTTTGCGACCAAAATCGATCGACTCAACCGCATGAATTGGCACCGGGCTTGGGAACACCTGCCTGTAAAGTTCACGATCATGACAACCTTGGCGGTCCTGGTCGCAAGCGCTTTTGAACTCATCCCTATGTTCCTGATCCGCAGCAATATTCCGACGATCAACACCGTTAAGCCGTACACACCCCTTGAGATCGCCGGTCGGGACATCTATGTCTCCGAAGGCTGTTACAACTGCCATTCGCAAATGATCCGACCCATGGTCGCCGAAAAGCTCATGTATGGCGACTACAGCAAGCCGGGTGAGTCGGTCTATGACCACCCTTTCCAATGGGGTTCGCGCCGGATCGGTCCGGATCTTGCCCGCATCGGTGTGACTCAGCAAAGCGGCTTCTGGCACTGGAAGCATTTCGAAAGCCCCACGACCGTCTCGCGCGGCTCGGTCATGCCCAGCTACCGACACTTGCTTGAGGAAAAACTCAACTTCAATGAAATCCAACCTCGGGTTGCAGCCAATAAGTACCTGCACCCAGAATACCCCTACGAAGTCGAGAAATCCCAGCAGTTGGCCAAAGAACAAGCCGAACAAGTCGCGGCCGAAATCATCTTGCAAGGTGGTCCCGTGGAATACAACGGGCACTTGATCAAGGACTCGACGGCCATCGCTCTGATCGCCTATCTCAAGCGGGTCGGAACCGACCTGTACAAAACCCAGCAGCCCAAGACTCCTGAACCCCCAACCGCTCAAGCTTCGGTACAAGATACCCCAGGTGCCCAAACAGGAGCTCAGTAAAGCGATGCTTAAAGATGTTGTTTCAAAGCTCGATTATTCGGTTTTTGACGAGATCGCTTTAGTGATCTTCGCCGTTTGTTTCGTAGCAATCAGCTTTTGGGCCGTGACGCTCAAACGCTCCACGGTCGATCGATTCAGCGCGATCCCGCTTCGAGATGAGGTCGTCGATCCCAAACCCCAACCTTCCAGCAACCGACCATGACCAACAGCCAAAACAACCCCCAAGCGACGGTGACAACCAGCAATGCGGCTCCCATGAGCCACTCCTACGATGGGATTCGGGAATACGACAACCCTTTGCCCGGTTGGTGGAAATGGTTGTTCATCCTGACGGTAGTGATCTCTCCGTTCTACCTTCTGTACTACCACGTTGGAGCACCAAATCGATCGCTTCACGAACGGTTCACCGCGGCATTGGATTCGAACCAAAAAAAGAAATATCTCGAACTCGGTGAGCTAAACCCCGATGCCAACACGCTGGTCAAATTCATGAACCAGAAGGAGTGGATGGATGTGGGAAAATCGATCTACAAGGTCAACTGTGTGTCTTGCCATGGTCCAGAAGGTGGCGGAGTGATCGGACCGAATCTGTGCGATGACAACTACAAACATATCAAAAAGATCGAGGACATTGCCAAGGTGATCAACGAAGGGGTCGCCGGTGGAGCCATGCCAGCTTGGGCCACTCGAATCCCCAACAAAAATGACATCGTGATGGTCACTGCCTATGTGGCAAGCCTGCGGGGTAGCAATCCCGCAGGTGGCAAAGGCCCAGATGGTAGTCCGATTCCACCCTGGCCAACTCCCAGAGAGTCCGAACCAGTAGCGCCAGCAACCGAGCCTAAGTGACTACCTACGCGGCACGGCGATCGTTCAATCGGGATTCCAGGGCTTCCATTTGCTTTTGTAGTCTCTGGACGCGACGACACAAATAGTGAATCGGCGGGATCGTAATGAAGCACAATGGTATCCACATCCCCCAGAGCATCGATATACCTGCACCGCCCATGAATGTCGCTAAAACATGCGATCCGATATCCATGAGTGCTCCGCCAAGGGCAAATGCCATCGTGATTCGCGTCACAGCGCTGTCGCTGCGACTGGAGAAGTCTTCGATCGTCTTTTGAGCGGAATCTATCATTGGATCGTTCCTAGGGATTACCTCATGCGCGGAGAATTACTGGTCCACTATAACCGATAGCTGACGACCGGACCACTTGAGCTCACTGCTCGCCGTGGACTTCGATATGGTAGACCGGCTAGGTAACAAGACCAGGCCAGAGGCTAGAGGCTAGAGGGAAAACCCAATCCGAAAGACTCAGTATCGCAGCATAGCCCCTCGCCTTGGGCTAGCGCAGCCGTCGGCAACCAGCACAAGGTAGTAGGCACACTCCGCTGCCTAGCACAAGGTAGCAGGCACACTCCGCTGCCTAGCACAAGGTAGCAGGCACACTCCGCTGCCTAGCACAAGGTAGTAGGCACACTCCGCTGTGCCGTCGGCCAGGGTACGATCTGCACTTGATTAAATCCAGCGGACGGCACATGGAATGTGCCTACTACTATGAGCCTTCGCCACCGGCGAT